>FLSD01000718.1_pt1 | contig 77083 bp, 85 predicted proteins | sample 1497351 | NCBI WGS metagenome assembly FLSD01 (sample SAMEA4031770, study PRJEB14383) | metagenome | biome: human; feature: oral; material: saliva | place: Philippines | collected 2014 | reverse complement strand
TACTGAACAGATTAAAGCTGCTAGAGCACAATACAGCGACACTATTGATGGTGTAGAAGTAGGTGGTTTGTTGGGTGCTCAAATCAGTGTACATAAAATGCAGGCTGAATGTTTTGACCGAGATAGCTACTATAAATTCTTCTCTCAATTACAGTCTGGCTGGGCTACTAAGAAATCTTCTGACTTGGCTACACTGTCCCCTAACTCATTTACAGCATTTGGTTTGGATAGAGCAGTCAATTTCTATGCAACTAAATACTTTAATATGCCTAAAAATACCTTTGAATTGCCTGCTAATTATCGAGATTATCTGTCTGATGAAGAGATGGATGGTGAGAAACCTACACCAAGTACTGACAGTGCTACTGTTAAACCGAAGGCTTAATTATGGGTTTGAGTTTAGGTGGTCATAAGACTACTACTTACGGTATGCAGCAATTCAGCCCTATGAATGGTGGTTGGATTGCTGACCCTGTTTCTACAGCTTCTGCTAGTGCTGTAGCTCAGGGAAGTAGTATTCCTGATGGTATCAAAAATATGTTTGAATCTGGTTCTGGATACCAGATGAGACAGTATTATCAGCTTGCTACTCGTAGGTGGAAGAAAAGACTTATTGAGTGGGAAATGAAGCTAATGTCTTCTAAAGATACTGTTGTTAGTAGTAAAACACTACGGCAACAGTTTCCTACTCTTCAAGGCAAACAAATTAAAATAGTTCAAACAGACTATCACTACAACATTAATGGTGCTAAGTATTTCTATGATATGGATAAGCTTGGTTTCAATGATTTTGATTCCACAGATATTGTTCTATCAGCTATTAGTCCCGCAACAATGTTAGGTGATAATTTAAGTAGGTCTTGGGTTATTGGTTCAGATAAAGCTAATAACAATAGACCTGCTATCTTATTACATCCTCAAGATACTGCTCCTGCTAATGTTACTGTAGCTAAAGTAGTTGAGTATTTTCCTGAAGAATCTGTAGGTGTTGTTTATTGGGAAACCTCTGAGACACCTAAAGAATCAACCTATCTATTCTATCCTGACCTCTATATCAACGTATCTACTGAAATCAATGACCTTCCTATTGGTAATGATTGGGTAGCTTTATCTCAAGTATCTGACTGGGAAGATGATGGTTTCTTTATTGATAGAGCTGGTATTCATGTAGTTAATAATGCAGAGCTTGAAGATAAACAAGAAGAGCAACAGCTAAGAACCAATATTGAATACAAAGTGGTAATGGAAGTCAGAAGAGCTGGTTTAAAGTTGTATTACCGTTTTCGTGTTGATAAATATGAATATGATAAAGAAGGTTACATTTGGGCTACTGAAAAGGATGAATCTGAAGTAGGTGTAAGAGATTATTTTCAAGGTTTACATAAGATTAATGAGTCTATTAAAAAGACTTGGAAAAGCTCTGACCCTAAAACTAAATCTACTTTTAAACCATATCCCTATTTACCTACTAAAGAAATTGGTCATGAAATCATGAATTGGGATGGTACTGCTAAATACATTGATGCAGTGAATACCATGAATGGTTTAGGCGAATATGAAGAACAATCTGAACCAGATATAGGTAAAGGTATTAGCAAAGAGCAACGCAGGGAAGCTTTATCTAAGAAAAAAGCCAAGAAGCCTGTTGAACCAAAAAAGGAAGATTACACTACTCTTACTGATACTGGTTTACCTTTCTTGAACCAAGCTCGGTATAACAATGCAAAAGAAGATTATGAAAAGCATAAAAGATTAGTAGATAAATCTAATAGAGCTAAACGTACTCTTGCAGGTACTAGAAAGTACACTCGTAAAGCTAAACCTAAAGGTCATTTAATTGATAAGAGTGATAAGAAATACTTAGAACTCTTAGCTGGTAAATTAGGTCAAGATTATAACTTCGTAGCAGCATCAGTTAGTCAGATTCCTGACAAGCATAACGTGATGAATGCTGCTATGTGTGTATCTGTACCTTTTGGTTCTAACTTTGATGAAGCAGACCATTATTGGTATAGATACTTCGATAAAATGTATGACATCGTTGGTGAAGGTGGTTATGAGCAATTCAAGAATGCAGTAGAGAATTCTGCTATTGATATGAATACTGCTCGTAATCTTCCATATTACCGTATGGATTTCAATACATCTAATGGTCAGTATGGCGGTATGCTTGGTTTTGCTTATATCCGTAAATTTCGTATTAAAGGAACTCTTCGTAAGACTCAAAGAGGAAGAGTTAGATATGAAATTAAACGAGGTATTCTAACTGATATTTATAATGGTACTCCTGAAGAAATCAAAGAAGTATTATTGAATCCTACATTAGACCAAGTAGGTGATAGATACTATACTAGTAAGAATGGTAAAGAGTATAACGTTGGTGACGGTAATGCTTTGAGAACTCTTACTAGATACGGTAGAGTTGTACCTACTTACACTAAATCATTTGAAAATATTACAGAGAATTTATTAGACCCAGCTCATGATGAGTATGTTAAAAAGTTATCTGTTCAAATTTATGAAGCATACCAAGCTCATTTAGAAGAGCTGAGGAAACAAGCTAATCCTCCAACAACTACTCATGATACAAACTTTACTCGTCCTAATCTTGACCCTGCTATGGCAGTATGGAGAGCCAGTAGAAGAGGTGCTACTTCTTACTATACAGGTAGTGGCTATAGAGGTGAGGAAGGCTTGGCTTTAGATTGGGATAACAATGTAGGCAGACTTATCTTTGACCGCTTTGGTTACACTTATATGTGTAAGAAAGTAGGTAAGGATGAAATGGATGTTATTGCTGTTGCTGGTTTAGTATTTGGTACTTATAACAGCTATGACAATAGTATTAGTGATGACCGTATTCACGGTGTGAATATTGTAGGTAGAGCCAATACACAACTTGAAATCCATATCAATAGAAACAGGGCACACTATCTTTTAGGCATAGGTTGGAATGATGTAAACGTCTATGTAGAGTATGATAGTGGTTCAGGTAAGTATCGTTACAATCAACAAATACGTCAATTCTGCGTAATGCCTATGGATTACAAGGTCTATTCTAGGCTTGGTGCTGCTACTCAAGCGAGATTAGCACCTAGAGTAATCCAACAGCAAATGTGGCAGAAACAGCGTGTAAGACAGCTTAGAGGCTGGGTAGCTACTGTTGTTCAAATCATTGGTTTCATTATTACTATTGTTGTGAGCGTATTTGGTACACCTGCTTCTGGTGCAGCAGTACAAACAGGTGTGCAAGTCATTATTCAAGGAATTAAACAGATTATTATTGGTTTAATTATCTCTTTTGCTATTGGTCAAGTATTGAAATTACTGATTAAAGTTCTTGGTTTAAAAGGATTTATTGCATTAGTCATTGCTGTTGTAGCTGCTATGATTGTTGCAGCTTATTCTGGCTACTTAGACACTTCTGCGTTACCATTAGCTACTGAAACAGCATCTCAAACAGTTGCACAATCTGCACCAGTGATTGCTAATGAAGCCATTAGACAAAGTATTATTCAAAGTATTGTAAACAGTATCAAAAACAGTATTCAGAGTATTCTTCAACAAACACTTAAAGAAGCTATTAATACTTCTATTAAGTTAGTTGATATGGCTGTAAAAACAGTTACAGCAGAAAGAGCTGCTCAAATGCAAGCAGCTCAAAATGATTTTATTGAGAACCAACGTCAGTACCAAGAAGCCATGAAATACTTGGATGACTTGCAGGAATTTAATGAGAAAAGCATTCAGCCTTATGATGTAAAAACTGTATTAAATTCCTTAAGAAGTAAGTTACAACTGGAAGTTCCCGATATGTGGATGGAATCTAGACTTGTTACTGATAGTGCTCAAGCATCTGAAAGTTACCTTTCAGCATTCCTTGAATCTAAATTAAACCTTGACCCTATGTTATACGAAGCAGTAAGGTCTTTAGATTTCAGTCTTCAACCTCCTAAAATGGTATAGAAATATGGATGATTTTCAAAGTAATTACCTAACACGACTCGGACTTGATTATAGTGATTCATCAATGTTTGGTAGATTTAACCGAGCTAGATTGGGATTAGGCAATCCTAACGATAGTGGTATTGGTTTCCATCACTTTAATGGATACAGTGGTTTATATGGCTATAACAGATTTTTAAAGGACAGTCCTTATATTAATCTAGAATCGCCTCCTGTACCTATTGCAGATGTTGCTCCTACTGTTACTCCTACTGTTTCACCAGTAAATACACCTGTAGTTCCTTCATATGAACCATTAGGTTTAAGTCAATCTAGTGTTGATAATCTTACAACTTCACCAGCATTTAAAGCAGGCTATGATAGTGTATTAGGTAATCGAAATTCTAATACATGGACTGCTTCAGATTGGTCTAAGATAGCAGGTACTGGTGTTCAGTTACTTGGTTCTCTTGGTTCTTTGTGGATGCAGAATAAAGGCTATAAACTGGCTAAACAACAAATGGCTGACCAAACTGCATTGAATAGAGCTAACTATAGAATGCAAGCAAAAGCATGGAATAACTCTCAAAGAGATATTGCTTCTGGTCGTGGTTTAGCTGTAATGAGTTCAAGTCAAAAATCTGCTCTTGGTCGTCAAGCCAGAGGTAGGTTGGTAGAGGAAAGTTACTAATGTATGATTTCATGTATCCTAGCAATAATGAATCAGATGTCATTGATGAACATCCTTTACCAGACCTCTACAAAGAAAGACGAATAGAGGCTATTAGAGCTGCTGAGCTTAAGGCTCTTACTGATGCTTATACTCAACCATTAGTTAATGGTTTTAATGCGCTTAATCGTAACAGTCCATTGTTAAATGCTAATATTCAGAATGATGAACAAGGTGGAAATGATTTAATTTCTGCTAATATATCAAATCCAGCAAGTGACTCTCCTACACAGACTGCTACTTCTGTTCCAGTTGATAATAGTGGTCAAGTACCTATTAGCAATATCACTTCACAATCTGATATAGGTACTACCGCTCTTCCCAATAGAAATGCTCAACCTGTACAAGGTAATGGTGGTAAATCTTTATCTGCTGGTGTACAGCAATGGAGACCTCTGGTTACAGAGATTGCTAATAAATATGGTATTGACCCAAAAAAAGCATTAGTTATCATGCAGATTGAATCAGGTGGTAAAGCTGGTATTACTAATCAGAAGGGTGCACCTTATGGTGGTTTATTCCAAATCTCTACTAAGATTAAAGGTTGGGATGACCCTAGAATCAATATAGAAACAGCACTTAAGCAGATGGCTACTAGAAGCAATATGTTTAAGAAAGCATATGGTCGAGAGCCTTCTGCTGGTGAATTGTATTTAATGCAGCAACAAGGTGAAGGTGGTGCTATGGCATTACTTAATCCTAAGAATGCTAATAGACCTGTTGAGCAAGTATTGGCTGAAGTTCCTGAATGGAAACGTAGATATGGTGGAGACCCTAACAAGGTATTGAACCATGTAGTCAAAACCAATGATGGTAGTGCAGGTATGACTGCTGCTCAATTTGCTTCTAAATGGGTTGGAAAGGCTAATAATGTTTACGGTAATTCAGGCACTATGGAAGCTTCTAATGGCAATAGTAAGCCTACTCAAGTGGCTCAACGGAAAGTCTTAACTTCAGAGGCTAAACCACAATCTAAAAAAGAGTACAAAAGACAGATACTCAATGATGAAGCATCTAATATCAAAGCTCAGATGGATGAGATTCAGAAGCATATGAGTTTACCTAATGTCAACCAAACTACACTTAATGCTTTACAAAGTAGATACAAAGACTTAAAACTCTCATATGATGCTATTAACAGAGAACATGGAAGAATATAACTATGGTCAGTGCACAAGAATTATACAGGTGGAATCCACTTCAAGGTCAATATTCTGGTTATACCAATGCAATCAGAGCAGCTCAAACAATTGGTACTGCTTTAGAAAATCTAGGTGTACGAGGTAATGACATTGCTAACGTATTTGCTGAAAGAGCAAAGCGTATTCAAGATGAAGAACGAGCTTATAACAATGCTCAGGTAGCTTCTAGACTGAATCAGATTAACTCTGTTGAGGACTACAAAAATGCTCAAGCAGAGGGTTTATTTGACCCTTCATACTGGCGTAACCAATATGGTGATAATCTTAACTATAAAGAGTTTACTGACCTTGTTACTAATACACCTAAAAACCTGAAAGAACGAGGTGGTAGTTTAGATGAAGCTTTGGCATATAATCCTGATGCTAAAGTAGCAATGGCTAATGCTGCTACAACAGCAGCTATAGGCGATACTACAGGCTGGCTTAAAAATATTACTGCAAGTAAAGAATTGCTTCCAGCAAGCTTTATTAATAAAGTTGCTGCTGATTTACCTGGTAATGTTACTAATGCCAGAACTGCTTCAGTAAATGAGGCATCTCAAGCTCTTGCAGAGAGAAAACAAGATAGTCTTGAAGCTGAAAAAGCTTCTGCTGAGATTCAATCTATGTTTAATGAACTCGGTGATGCAATCAAAAATCAAGAAGGACACGCACAAACTATAACATCTCTCTTAGGTGAGATAGGTGGTACTAACATATTTGATAAAGATGGTAATGTATTAGTAGGTGGTGAAACAGCCATTGGTAACCTCTATAATAAAGCAGCAGGTGCAGGCTTTATTGGTTCACCTGAAGCATTTAGAGAAGCATTAAGAAATGGTACTTTATCCGCTTCTTCTTTTAGTTCCCCCGTATCATTAGCTACTGATAAGTTAAATGTATTAAGAGCTAGAATCAATGCTAGTCCTTATTTAAGCAATATGTTTGGTGCAAAACTAGGTGAGTATACTAAGCAATTTGAAAAATTCTCACCTAGACTTAGCAAGCTAGAACCAACACAAGTACAGCAACCAACTGCACTAGGTAGAGGTGGTCAACAGCAACAAGCAGTACAAGGTCAAGTTGGTGCAGTACAAGGTGGTACTCAAGGTGGTACTAACTCACCTAATTCAATTAACCTAGGTGCTATATTTGATTCAAATAATCCAGAAGCAGGTACTAAATTAGCAGCTTCTATGGTTAGTCTTAATCTTGGTACTTCTCCTCAAATTCCTCCTTTAAGAGCTGGTACAGCACTTAGTGTATTACCAGATGCTATTGATAATCTTGCTGCAAAAGGCTCAATGGGTGAGGTTAAATCAGGCGGTGTAGACTTTACTTCAGAGTTTAATGGATGGGGATTAAGACAAGGTGATGCTAAGAATTTACAAGCATCTTATAGAGACTCTGTTAATAAGTTTAAAGCACAGATGAGAGTAGCTGCTGCTCAACACATCAGTAATAGAACTCAATTAGATGTTAAAGCGGCAGACAAACTGTTTAATGCATTCCAAGATGGTAGTGTTCCAGATAAAATTAAAAAAGAGTTTGGTTACAAGAATAAAGAAGAATTGATTGAGGCTATTCAATATAAACTGAGAGATGCTAAGTCTCCATCTGATATTAATGGCATGATTGATGATTTATTTAAACCATTGGTTAATGTTAATTGGAATGACACTAAAGCTACAGGTTATCGTAGTGAAATCATGAATAGAATCCATACTGCTGTTGCATCAGGTAATTACAATCCTGAACATATTGCTATGCTCATCAACCTTGTAGGTAAGAGTAAAATGGAAGATAATGTAGCTTTGTTTGGTTTATACACTACAGATGCTGGTAATACTCTAAAAGCTTCTGTTGCTGCAACTGGTGCATTTGGTATAGGTACATTCCAGTATATGAGAGATTTAGCTTATCGTATGCGAGAAAATGACAACTACTTTGACTCAAAAGGTTTTAAAGCTGCTTTTTATAATAGAAAAATAAGTACTAAAGACTTTTCTTCTAGACCAATTACTATACATGGTAACTCTAAAACTGAAGAAGTAAGCAATACAGTTAACCCAGCAGCTAGAAAAGCAGTGCAAGATGCAAATAATCAAGCTAATGCTACATATGGTAGCTGGAAAAGAAACCTAGTGTACGAAACAGACACTTCTAGATAGAAGTAACAAATAATCATTTTTCAATTTAAAGGAACTCTTCATGGCAGATAATATTACTAATCCCTTCTTAAAAGCTTTGCAGGGTTACAGTGTAGGTGGTGGTAGAGTAGATTCTACTAGTCCTTATACAACATTAGCTTTGGCTACTGGTGTATCTACTGATGAAGCCCGTAAACGTCATCTTAATCAAATTGCTGAACGTAAAAAGTTTGAGATTGATAGTGCTAAGGCGCAAAGAGAACATGAAAGAAACTTGCGTATTCTGAATGGAGAGTCTCCTTCTGAGGTTGAAAAAGAACGTACAGCATCTGAACAGTATGATTCTTTGAGTGGTGCACAACGCTATGATAATCTTCTTAAAGGTGCTTATGACCCAGAATTTGCTAGTGCATTAGAGAATAAATCACCTAAAGAAGTTGGTTTATTGTATGGTGAACAAGCTGGTGCTATTGCAGATACTCTTCAAACAAATCGTATTCGTAACTTCCGTGACGTTATAGACACTGAAGGTGAAGACGGTAGTGTATTGGGTACTATTACTCAAGGTTTAGGTAGAGGTTCAGGTAGAATCTTTAATGCTGCTTATACAGTAGCAGTTCCTGAATTTAGTTTAGATGGTACTTTACAAGATACCTTAAACTCTTATGCTGCTCGTGAGCATCGTAATGAAGAATTTTGGGATAATTTTAACTCTACTCGTCAAAATCAGAAAAAAGCCTCTGATAGTGCTATTAATAACCTTGCAGAAGACCTTCGTGTTCGTGAAGAGATTCGTTTGGCTCAACAAGGTGTCAACCGTGAAGAAGCAAGAAAACAAGCTTCTGATAAGGCTGGTACTTTAGATTATCATGGTAATAATACCAATACTGCTGATTTGTTAGGCGCTGTAGGTGAACAAATCCCTCAATTAGCTGTTGCTATTGCATCTGGTGGTTTAGGTTCTGCTGGTTCTAAATTAGCTACAGCATCTGTTTCTAAAGCCTTAACAGGCTCATTCTCTAAAACAGCTATTAAACGTGCTGGTACTATTGGTATTGGTTTAGGTATTGGTACAGAAGCAGGTATTCAAGATGGTTTGAGTGCTGCTTCTGATGCTTACCAATCAGTTATGAGTATGTCTGATGAGCAATTAGCTACTTCTCCTAAGTACCAAGAATTGATTAGTCAAGGTAAGACTGCTAAAGAAGCCAAAGAAGAGATTGCACTTAATGCAGCTAAGCGTGCAGGTACAATGTCTGGCTTATATACAGCAGTTTCTGCTGGTACTGTTGGCTCATTTGGTGAACGTATCTTAGGTGGATTTGTTAAGGCTGGTTCTAAGAAAGGTGCATTGTATGGCTTGAGTAGTTTGGTTACTGAACCATCTTCTGAGTATGGTGAAGAGTATGTGAATATTGCTGCTCCTAAAGAAGCAATTAACCAAGCCACTGGTACTGATATTTATGCAGACCCAACTATCTATGCTAAGACTGGTGCTACTAGAGCAGCAGCTATTGCTGGTGCATTTGGCGGTGCTGCATCTGTTAAAACCAGTGGTGGTCTTGTTAAACATGGTGCGTCTGCTGCTATTGATGCACTGAAGAATACTAAACTTGGTCAAAAGGTTGCTGAAAAATTCAATAAGTCTGCTGAACGTGAAGAAGATGTGTCTGAAGTTGCTTCTGCATTTGAAGCATTTCATAAAGAAGATAGCTCAGAAGAGTCTGCTACTTCTAGTCTTATCAAGTCTATGATTAAAAAATATGCAGCAGATAACAACATGAAAGAAGAAGACTTGTCTACTAAAGACTACGAAAACTTCTCTAAAGTTGTTAGAGCAACCTATGAAAAAGCTAAAGCTGATGGTAATACTGATGAAGTCCAACAGTTTGAAGACTTCTTTAGAGATGTTCGTAAAGCTGCTTTTGATGATTTAGAGAAGATTTATACTAAGCTTGAACTTAGAGATGGTAAGGCTATCTCTCAAATGGTTGATGAATTACAGTCACCTAATACTTCTGAAGAACGTAAAGCAGAGCTGAATGCTATTATTGCTGATGCTGTAGTTACTTATGAAAGAGCTGCTAATGTTGCTCAGGTATTACAAAGTAACTTTATGCGTAACTTCTCAGAGGATAAGCAAGCAAGTCCTGAAGATGACAATATCAATTTGGAAGATTTCTTAGGACAAGACCCACAAAACCTGACTGACATTCTGTTCTCTGCTGATAAGATTAAAGATGTTATAGATGCTAACCCAGAAAAGGCTTCTGCTATTTTCAAAAAATGGGTTAGTACAACTGTTGGTTCTATTTCACAAGATGATGTTACAGCAGATATTCTTCATAATATCAAAGCACCTGTAATGGATATGCTGAAACAACTTAGAAGAGCTGACCTTTCTCAAAATGCTTATACAAAAGCAAGTATTCAAGCTATCCAAAAAATCTTTAGAGACATTCCTGAAAATTTGAACGATAAGACAGCTAAGGCTATCTATGGTAAATGGTTAGACCCAAATAAAGGTGTACTGGCTTACTTGGATAGACTTGGTAAGACAGATAATGCCTTTGCTCGTCTGGCTAAATTCAGAAAAACTCAAGCAGATAAAGTAAATGCTTTGAGTAATATGATTTTTGAACAGTCAAATAATGTAGACAAGAATGGTCAGTACTTGACCCCTCAAACTGTTACCTTGCCTAATGGTGAATTGCTTAAACGTCAAGATTCTGACCTTCCTGTAGAGTTTAACTCTGTAAAAGAAGCTAATGCCTATTTGAATAAGATTCTTCATGAAGAAGATGCATTCAATAAAATTATGCGAGATGTAACTACTACATTAGCTCGTACTGCTAAGAAAGATGATGCTAAAGCTAAATCTAAGTCTAAAGCTAAACCAAAACAAGATAACACTACTTCAAAAGATTCTTCTGAATCTTTCAGTGAAGAGGATATTCTCAATGGTAAAACCACTGAAAAAGAAACTGAGTCAAAAACTGAAGAACCTGAGACAACTACTAAAGAGGAAAGTAAAACTAAAGAGAAGGTAAAAGAAGAACCTAAAGCTAAGGAATCAGAGGAGAACTTTGAAGAAGTCAAAGAAGAATCTGAGCCTATTGTTGCTGAAGATAAAACAGAAACTAAAGCTGATGAACAGTCTTCAACTAAATCTACTGAGTCCAAAGAAAAAGAAGATACAGTTAATGAAGGTAAGACTGAAGCCAAGAAAGAGGAAGAGAATACTTCTGAATCGCGTCAGGATGAGCAAGAAGCTGTGTCTGAAGAACAGGCTAAGGAAACCCCTAAGACTGAAGAGAAAGCCTCTAAAACTGAAGCTAAGGTTGAAGAAAAGGCAGAACCAAGTAAAGAGATTAAAACTGAATCTAAAGAATCTAAAGCTAAACCAAGCAAAGATACTGTTGAAGATGATGTTGATGTAATCAATAAGTTTAATAGAGTTGGTATAGAAGTAAATAATGTTACCTTTAATGGTAAAGAAGAAGCTGATTCTATTTATAAAGGTGCTATTTGGTCTGGTGGTGCTAAAGGTGCTGATAGAGTATGGGCTGCTATGCTTAATGAAGCAGGTGTTAGCAATAGACGTATCTATCACTTTAACTTAAATAACAAGGACTCTCTGGACAATGCTATTGGTACTAACCTTGGTTTGATTCCTGATTATAGCCTTGTTAGAAGTATTAAATATGCCCTTGCTAAGCGTATTGCTCAAGGTGGTGAAAACTTTAACAATAAGAGATTTACAGATAAAGTTGAGAGACATCTCCAAGACTTAGAGAATGCACTTGCGATTCAAGATAAGAGAACCAGAGAAAAAGAAGTATTTAAGAAAGCTCTAGCTGCTAGAAATATCTTACAAGTCCTTTGGTCTAATGGTGTAGTAGCTGCTGCTCCTGCCACTGGTAAAATCCAAAGCGGAGCAATGACAGCTATTATTCTGGCTACTTATGCTAATTTACCTGTCTTAATTCTTGATACTAATAGTCAAGATGGTAACTCTTGGTATTCTATTAAGAGCTATAACTACAATAATGGTAATGGTTACTACAACATGGAAAAAGTAAGTGACCCTACTACCTTCTTTGATGATTTCATTAAGAATGGTAGAAGTGGCGATGGTCTTACTTTTGTTGGTTCTCGTAATAGTTTGATGAACAGTCCTAACATCCGTAGTTCTATGGTGGACTATATTGCTAAAACCTTTAATGGTGACGCTAAAGCCATTGATGAAGCATTTACAAGAACCATGATTAATGATGGTCTTATGAATGAGAGTTCAGAAACTCCTTCAACAGATGAGGTTGTTAGTGACCATGCTAATGTATCTCCAGTAGAGAATGTCACCCCTAGAGAACGTGCAGACTTTAGACAAGATACTAAAGATGCTTTCTTTGATGCTATTAAAGATAAGTCTAAAGAAGAGCAACAAAAGATTATTGCTGCTGCTGTAACTAATGGTTATTTCCCTGAAGGTGACTCTATATTCTCTAGATACATGGACAAGTCTATGAACCAATACGAGAATGTTTCTAAGATTCTTGATGGTTCAGAAGATATTACTGAAGAAATGAAAGCTGATGCTTTGGTTGAGTTTAACCCAGCTCTTTCTAAAGAAGCTGCTACTCAGTATGTCAAAGACAGTCCTAAAGAAGTAGATGAAATCTTTGAAAAGATTAAATCTGTATTGGATATTGTTCAGGATAGATACGCTAAAGGTAAGCTGAATATTGATGAAAAAACTATTGTAAATCCTTCTGCTGTACTTGATTTGTATGGTAAGGATGACAATGGTAATGTTGTCATGCCTAAACAGTTTATGATTGCACTAGCTCTCGCTTTTATAGATGCTATTAATCATGGTTTAGCAGGTAATGCGGAAATGAGTGATGATTTCCGTGAGAATATACGTCTTGATAACAAATCTACTTACAACAACAAATATAATCCTGTTGTTCTTAATAGAGCAGACGGTAAAGGTGTTGTACGTCCTGATGAAAAAGCACTGAAGGATAATGAGCTTAACTCTGCTGACTTACCAAGTCTGGGTATACCTAAGAATACTTACTTGAAACAGTTGGCTTCTTTCATGGCTAAACGTGTTGGTTTAAGATTCAGTAAAGATATTCCTATTGATATTAAACACGGTACTATGAATGCTTTTGCAGTTGAGTTGTACTCATTATTGCAAAATAAATTCTTGTTGCGTGAGTATGAAGTTAAAACTGGTAGTGGTAGCTATATGTCTACTAAAGTAACCTTTAGTGGTGCATTACCTTTGGATATGCCTATGCAGTTTGCTAGAGCATTCCAACAGTATGTATATAACATTAAATACCCTAACGGTAAGTTCACCATCTTTAATCCAGAGATTCACGGTAAAGTATCTAAACAGAATAAGGAAACTGGTAAGACAGAGTTTGCTTATAATTCCATTGAAAAAGTCATGGAAAGATTTGTAGACTTTAACTACGGTGAAGAGAACGTTGCACCATTTACTGCTGTGGCTGACACTGTAGAACTTACTAATAATAAGCTGTTTGAAGATATTCTGAATCCAGAATGGAAAGAGACTAAAGGTTATGCTGTAGTAAGAGCTGGTGAAGAATCACCTTTCCGTGGTGCACATAATCCTGATGTTAGAAATGTTCCAGAGAAGCTGAGAGAAGCTCGTGAGCGTCAAGCTCATGTACCTTTCAGAATCAACATGGACAATTATGCACTGTTTAAAGCTAATCCTGATTTGTTCTTTAAACTGCATGGTGGTAAGAATGCTGAAGAGTATCAGAATGTAACTAAGCAGAAGACTGAACAGATTTACAGTAAAGCTTCTCAGTTAATTCAACAAATGAATGTTATTAATGACATTCTAAAAGAAGCTGAAGATAAAGGTATTCCTCTAGAAGAGATTACACTCTACTTCAATAATAAAGTAATTGCTAACCAACGTTTAATGCAAGCTTCTCCATTCAACCCACAAAACAATAAAGTTCTTCGTGAGCTGTTCCAACCTGTACAAGAACCTATCTCTGTTGAAGAGTTAGAAGCTATGAGCAAGGATGGTATGGTTGAATTGGCTGAAGGTATGGTTATGCCTACAAAAGCTGTTAAACAGTATCTGGAAGATTGGCATGAAGGTATTAACCTGACTGATGACCGTAATATTGATAAGCATATTAAAGATATTGCTTTGGTTCTTCGTGATGATATTCATAAAGGTACTGTTACGCCAGTAAATGCTCAAACTAGAAACTTGAGAAATCTGTTTGGTGGTATGGCTCAAGCATTAGGTATTAAAGTAGAGCGTGAAGCTCCTCATGTTGCTATGTATAAACTGGCTAAGTTGCTTCGTACTCCTCTCATCAAAGATATGATTGAGTTACAAAGAGCAGCTTTGAAAGGTGATGTACCTACTGAAACTTATGAGAAAACTGCTAAAGAGTTTGCTGATAAATATGGTAATGATGTAGCTCGTGCATTTGCTGGTGTAAGAGCTGTTACCCAATATTTGTATCAACCGAATGGTAAGTTTGATTCATACCTCTTCTATGAGACTGATGGTGTTACCAACGGTACTTCTAACTATACTGCTCAAAATGGTGTTCATACAGACATTACTAAAGCAGTAGGTATCTTTGAGGGTCAGTTCTTGAACCAACGTATCAGTAACTTGATGAATAAAGGTGTGAATGTTTCTGACCTTACCAGAGAAGAGTTCTCTGCTCTAATTGGTGGTATGCCTGAAGCTTTGAGAGAACGTAACAGCATTATCGAAGCTTACTTAGACGTTACTCCAGAAATTCTGGATGAAATGATTGAGCGAAATAAAGTTGCTGAACATAAGCAAGGTATTGTGTTTAGAGATGAGTTTAAAAACTCTATTTATGCACCTACTACAGAAATTAACTATGGTGAGATGCCTACTATTGCTGCTCTTCCAAGTCAGTCTAAAATCATTGATTTGTTTGACAATGATGGTATTAAGATTGGTCAGGCTCGTGTAACTACTGGTTCTCTAGTTAAAGACGTTTATCAGCAAATTGCTGCAAGCATTACTGATGCATTTACTAAAAGCTTCTTTGATAATGTAAGAGATAATGAAAATACTAAACCTTTTATCCAAGAGGTTAATTTTAGACTTCAGAATGGTGGTTTCCCATTAGGTCTTGATACTAAGGTAGGTAATATTGATAACTTTGATGTTTTTGAAGATTTAGTAGAGTCTGAACCATCTAGTGCTGAGTATGCTAACTTTACTCCTAGTATTTTAAATAGACTAAGATGGGCGTTGTTTACCTTCCCTCAACTGTCCGTTAGACAACCTGATACCAGAATGTACTTTAGACAGTCTGATGGTTCAGTGAAGGGTTATGCACCTATTGATTTCATCAACATGACAGTTAATGAGCTTATGCGTCTTAACTATGATGCATTTGAACCAGAAGCTGTAACTCGCTCCATCGCTAAATCTCCATCTCAACCTTTGGTTTATGGTGGTGGTAAAGAAGGTATCATGAACCAAATGTACAAAGACTGGAGTTTAGCTATTGTTAATTTGGTGGATAAAGTTCATAGATTGCGTAGTAATGAGGAAACTGCTGCTAGTGATGAATCTAAAGATGCTTCATTGCTTCTCTTATCGTTACAGTTCTCTGCTGGTGTTAAATCATTTGACCAGAGTAAGTTTGGCGATAGGTACTATATGTCTAATCTTACTGATAAGATTATCAGAGATAGTTATACCAAAGTATATAATAACTTAGGTGCATTAACCGTAGCTGCTTCTATGGATGTATACGCCCCATTGATTCAAACTCGTAAGGTCATGAGTGTTCAATCAGATACCTTACTAAAAATGGCATACATCAACTTCCATAAAGGTTTAGAAGTATATAAAAAAGAACGTGCTGAAAAGAATGGTTGGGATGAATCTAACATTGAGTACAACACTTTACCTGATAAAAAGACTTTTGAGAGCATCCTTGAAAAAGCCTATATTGAAGCTGGTTTGCCTACTGCTGCTTCTAGTAAAGCTGCTAAAGGTGTTTCCTACTTCTATGAGAATAACTTGACTGGCGATACTACTAAACTGCTTACTGATTCAGGTAATGTAATGCCTACCACTTCAGTAAACATTGCTAGTAAGTCTTCTGTATTCGCTGGTTACTATGAAAACTCTTTCAAATTATATGAAGCGTTTGAGGCTTATCATAAATTAGGTGCAAAAGTTCTTACTAACACAATCGTATCTCGTGAGGTTTTGGTTCAAGATAAAGTAGCTCAAGTATTCAAGACTTTGGGTATTAACTTCTTGAATGTATATGATGGTTTGGATGCTTTGTGGAAGTATGCAAAAGCATTCTCTGAACTCACTAACCAAGCTTACTTTAAAGTACATGATGAAAGTAATATCACTCAAGAACACTTCTTGAAATTGAATTATTCTTCCATTATGAATAACAAGCTTCCTGCACTGTCTGAAGACAACATGGAATTGCTTGAAGATTTGTATGATGAGTTTAAAGATAAAACCTTCTCACACTCTGGAGAAGGTTATGCTAGGCTTGATGAAGTCCTTTATAGTGAAGAGTTTATTAAAAGAATTAAACCAATGAAGATTGAACCATCAGAGTTCTTGGCATTTGTCTACTATGATAAATACTCTGAAGTTGATGCAGGTATTCTGTCTCAAGATAAGATTAAAGAGTATTCCAAAGGTGGAAAAGTAACGTTGACCCCTCGTGAAGTCTTGTCTCTAATGGATGCTCATCTTTCATCAAGTATCTTTGAAGAGAAATCTCGTTATAACGGTACTTATAACCTTGTGGCTACTGATAGCTTCTCTGATAAAGCTCTTGTGTCTAAGAATGCGCTTAATAGTCTGCAAAGTGAAATTGCAGATATGCGTAATTTGAGCATAACCAAAGACATTATTTATAAGCTTTGGACTAATGATTTCCCTGTAGTTATCTCTACTTTTGCTGGTACAGGTACTGGTAGTGCAATTAACTTTAATAAAGAGACTGTTTCTAACTTGATGAAGATAAACCAAGAGTATGAAGCATATCTGAAGAGAATTGAGGAAATTAATGCAAAAGCTACACATCCAAATGATATTGTTAAGCCACAAAGCTTTAGAACATTCTTGTTGTGGAATCCTAACCATAGTTTCTCTGCTAAAGTAGAAGAATATAGGGCTGAAGCTTCTAATAAGTACCCTAGCATCATTGAAAAACATTCTTTCACTGAAGGAAAAGGTGGTAAGTCTAGATTCAATAATCTTGGTGATGCTTTAAACAGTATTGATACAAGTGATTGGGTAGTTCTAGGTGATTTCCGTAGAAAATTACTTCGTACCTTTAAACCTCTTGTAGAGAAGCTTGGTTTAAATAACTTGATGATTACTACTGACAGAAATGAGTTTATCAAAGCTCTTCAAAAAGCTGGTAAAGACACTTCTAGTATTAACTTAGATGTAAAAGGTCATTTTGTGGAAGGTGTAGGTATCTACTTTAATGGTACAAATAAAGCACTCTTACATGAAGTAATCCATGCAGTTATGAAATCTGCCTTGACACGTTATTTTGGTAAAGATGAAGCAAGTGTAGCTTTCCGTAAAGCTAATAAATCCTTTGTACAAAAAGCTCAACTTTTGGAAGTTCAAGTACAAGCATTTGCTAAGTTTCTGCGTGAATCTTCTTTCTTGTCTGACGAAGTAGCTAGTGTTATGCACTTATCAGCTAATGAAATTGCTACTGAAGTAGATAAACAAGTAGCTGTTATGGCTCTGGCTAACAAATTAGCTAATCCAGAAACATCTGCTAATGAGAAATATGTAGCAATGCAGGAAATCCTTGCATATGCATTCTCTGAAGAGGGTTTGATTGGTAAACTGGCTCTTACATCTGCTAAGAGTGCACTGACTAAAAACAGTGTAGTTGGTAAGATTATTAAAGCAGTTAAAGACCAATTAAATAAACTGAGAGATGTGTTTGCTAGACTTTGGTTTGGTAATGATAAGATTGCTGCTCAAGACTCACTGATGCCTGAAATGCTGGCTACAATGCATAGCTTAGCTGAAGAAGCAAATGGTGAAGAGGTAGAAGAAAATATTATCTCTAGCCTATATTCAGCAAATAAACAGAATGCAGCAGATGAGAATGAAGTGTATAGCTATCTGAATGACTTGTTTAAAACATTTGGTCAAAACAATTCTGTCCATAAATTAAATGATACTGCTGTTTCTATGGATAAAGTTGATTTTGCTATGACTGGTAAGTTGGCTCAAGAATTGAGGGACAAAGGCTATAAACTGAATCCTGTTCAGGAACATGGTTTAGCTAGACTTGCTGGCTTATATCAAGTGTTATTTGACCATGATAAAGGTTTCTACACCTTAGCAACAAGAATTCTTGATGATGTAATGTCTGCTGACGATGTAGAGAACATTATTCCTACTCAAATCATTGATGTATTGAATAGTAGACAATCAGAGGGTATTACTGCACAAACACTAGCCCTGCTTTCAGTTATTCCTGAAGTTGCTCTGCTGGAAAATAAAGCAGAAGAGAGTATGGATATTCTTCCTAAGATTGGTGCAAAAATTGAGAATATTTTGTCTGGTAACACTAAAGCTAAAGAATCTCTTTTGAACCAAGTAAGAAATCTTGCAGAGACTGCTGTTTCCTATGACTATGCAGCTATTTCTGATAACTTGTTTAAAGCAGATGTTGCTAGAGAGCAGTTTAAAGATGCTGAAGAACGGAAACAAATTGCTGATACAGTAGAAAACCTGACTGGTAGTTTACCTGATGGTTTTGCCTCTATCATCAATAACTTTATGTCTGACTGGTCTATTATGGCTCTGGAAGGTATTCAGAACATTGATACTGAAAGTACCATTGGTAAAGCTTTACAGAATATCCTTGAGAATCGAATTAAGGATAAAGGACGTATTGATGCTGTAGGTCGATTGATTCGCTTGTTCATTCAAATGCGTAATGATACTAAACCATTCTACAGAATGAGAGCATCATTCTCTGCATTACTTGAACACGTTCGTGAGCGTAGTCGTAAATCTGTAGCTAATACTATCCATGCAGCATTCCGTCAGGAAGGCATCAAAATTCACCCAGGAGAGGATTTAGCGATTGCTAATGCTCTACTTAGGACTTCTGCCTTTAAGCTGTTTAAAGGCAATGTACAGGACTTTGCTGAGCTAATGCAGAACAAGTCTGCTAGAACTGCTAGATTGAACCAACTTAAACAAGATTTGATTAATACTTTGAGAAATTCTGGTTTAGATACTTCTATTGCTAACTGGGTTAACTGGCAGACTAGTGGTTTGGCTGATTTACAGACTAAACGTGTTGCTAAGTCTATTACTGGTTTAAGCCATGATATTCTTCCTAATACTCGTGCTATTGCAGCCTTGCCTATTGGTAAGAAGTATACTGGTAACAGAACTTATCAGTCATTAATTGATGATTTCCTGCCTATTGTTGAAGAGATGACTGCTTTAAAAGCATTGGACAATGTGGATAAAGTAGATATTGATAGTGTAGTAGCTCTGACTAAATACAAAGCATTTGGTATGCTGGTATCTCAAGCCAAAGAGATTGACAACTTTGGTGATAAGTATGATTTGAGAGGTACTGAAGGTATCGTTATGAACAAACGAAACCATAATCAAGATATGAAAGTAGTTAGAAATGGTTCAGAGGAATCTCTTAAACTGAAGAAAATGGGTTACAGAACCTTGAAAACTATCATTTGGATGGGTAAAGAGTATGCAGTATTGTTTACTGATGCTAATCCATTAGGTCGTTATCAAACTGGTTCTTTTGGTTTTGCAGCGATGTCAAACAAAGGTACTGTTTTGTCTAATGGTGAGGGTTTACGCTCAGTAGCTACAGAAGTTAAATCACCTGATGTAAACTTCTTCAAGACAATGCAAAATGTGTATACAGCATCTATGCATAACCCTAACTTCTATGACACCATGAATGACTACTCTCATGTCAAACCTTTGATTGGTAGAGCTGGTTACATTTATGGTTACTCTTTGGAAGTAGACTCTGCAACTGTAGAAAATACTTTCCAAACTAGTGAAGAAGGTATTAGTGCTTTAGGTAACTTGCAAGGTCGTTATTTTGAACAAGAGTTTACTAATAAGATTAATGCTAAAAATGCTGAGACACTGAAACAAGAATACATGAACACTACTCGTAAGAGTGAGTGGATTATCCTTGACGGTAAGGTTAAACCATTAAGTGATAAACCAGTTGATGTTCAGTATGCAGAGCAGTTAAATGACTTTTACAAACGATTGCCTCAACAGACTAGAGATGCTTTAGCTGAAGTAGGTGGTATGCCTGTTCGTAAGTCTGAAGTAGACAACATTGTTGGTTACAACCGTATTGATGTAACTAACTTGTTCAATGGTACTAGTACACTTCCTAAACCAGTACAAGAAGGTATCAGAGCTGTACTTGGTGCTTTTGGTATTGATGGTAAAAACATTAAATATCTGAAAGAAGCTCAGGATGTGTTTGCTGGTGCAGTAGGCTATGTGAAAAAGATTATGCTGATTCGTTCTATTGCAGTACCAGTACAAAACATTGTCTCTAATGCTATTCACTTAATTAACTTGGGTGTACCTATCAAAGATATTATTCGTAATACACGAATCGGTATTGCTGAATCCAAACGCTATACAGAGAACCGTGTGAAAATTTCAGAGCTATATGCACAACTTAGAGACCCTAACATTACTCAAAGTAAGCGTAATGCCTTAACTGCACAAATTAAACAGTTGGCTGATTTTATTAAGAACTCTCCTATCAATCCATTGGTAGAAGCTGGTATGTTCTCTAATATCTCATCTGCTGCTGGTTATGAACAACAAGGGTTGGACAAAGATTTTACTATCAGAAGTAGATTGAAAGAGAAATTTGGTTTAACCCAATTCTTTGAAGATTATGATGCTTCTTCTTTTGGTAAGTTCATGAACAATTTGCTTATTAGTGAGGGTTCAGATACTTATGCCTTTATGGAAAAATCTTTGGACTATGGTGACTTTGTAGCTAAGTTTGTCTTGTATGACTTCTTAACTAAACAAAGAGGTCTTAAATCACAAGCTGCACTAGACATTGCATTAGAAGAGTTTGTTAACTATTCCATGAATAGAGGTGCAGGTTTTGACTATGCTAATACTATGGGTCTGACTTGGTTCTTTAGCTATGCTACAGGTATTCAAAAAGTAATTTGGAAGATGTTGCGTAGAAACTTGCTGAGAACTTCAGCAGTATATGGATTAGGTGAACTATCAGGTATCAACGTAGTACCTCAGTCCAACCCATTAGAGAAATCGTGGGATTATGCAACTAGTCCGTCTAATGTTCTGGATGGTTTTGAATCTCACTACTTACACAAAGTATTTAGTTGGTTCTAAGAAAAAACCCCTAGAGAAATCTAGGGGTTTATTTTATTAACTGTCTTTAGATTCACGGAAGATTAGCAGAAAGTGTTTAAGGAAGAATCTACTATCTTCAAACTCATCTTCAATAACTTGTTTAGCGATAGTTAACTTACTTTCAGTATTACCATCCAATTTATCGTTTATTAGTTTTGGTTCAAAGATAGCTGCTACACCCATAATAGAGTATAGAGGCACAATCGCCAGTAGGCGTAGTCCTGTCATCATAATAATCCAGAACTCTGTGAGCAAACAGATAGCAACAAATGGTGCTACTAAAATATAAAAAGGAATTACAAGAAGATAGTATTTCCAGCCTTTCATAATTTACTCTCCATCTTTACAGACAAGGTTAACTAACCATATAACGGCTATTACATATACTAGTATTGCAATCAAGAATACTACTTTGTAAGTATATGCAATGATACCTGCTACCACAATAGCAAACGGTAGCCAATTTTTCATGGTTATTCACCTGAAAGGTTCAAAGGAAAGTTAGCTTCACGTTCTTCTGGTGTTGGTTCAGTAGGCTTATCTGCTACTTCTTGGTAGACAGCATTACCTTGAATACGATTACGAACACCTTCAGAGGCTTGAGCCAATTCTTCATCAATCTGTTTCAGATTGCCTTTAGGGTCAGTAGCCAGCAGAGTAAGCAAGTGTTGTACTTTATCCAAATCTTCTTGGCTCAGTGCATTCACTTTCTTTTCTTTGCGTGGTTTAGGCATGATGGTCATATCTTCCATTTGAGTGAAGATGTCAATATTGTAGGTACGGTCTGCACCGTCTTTAGAGGTTTCCCAACCTACTTTGAAGTCTGCTACTTCAGTTGGTACATTCAACATCAGATTGCAATACAGTTGCAATGCGTGTTTGATTTCTTCTTGGGTCAAGTTAATTTTCATGGTTTACCTTTCAAGGAATAAAAAAAAATGAGAGAACCGAAGTTCTCTCTAAGTCATCGTCACTATGGAGTATTAGATGGCGGGGTTAATTGGCACGCCTACTAGGATTTGAACCTAGAACTAGCCCTTCGATGGGATACAGGGTAGAAGCCTGCTGTTTTATCCAATTAAACTATAGGCGCATAAAAATCTATTTAGTCTAGCCTCTCTATGATTAACTCTTACCGTATCTTGTGTCTCACATAGATTAAAAAAAAAATGAGGCTAGGCTAAATAGACCTTAGTCCAGCTTACAGTGTACTGGGACAGCTAAACTGTCTGCTTATCTATAAAAAGGATATATTATGTATTTCAAACTCTTTTGAAAAATTCTAGTAGATTAAGATATTTAAAACCACATCATACCAGATGGTTTCTTAGCACATTCATCTATCCTAGGTGAAAGGAGGCAAGCCACTAGGGTAGTTTGTTGACGCAAACTTAGCTGAATGTCCTGTGAACGAGGTGAATTATATTTCAAGACCGTTGAAATCGTCAACACTCACTTGAGCGTCAATTTGACCAATAACATAGGAAGAAATTTCAACTTCTTGAGGTGCTACTTGAACTGCATCTGAGGACAACCATGCATTAATCCAAGGGATTGGATTAACAGTAGCATTTTCAAAACATGGTTTTAACCCAACGGAGAGCATACGAAGATTCGTAATATACTCTACATATTGGCATAGAATCTCTTTATTCAAGCCAATGGTTGAACCATCCTTGAATAGATATGCAGCCCATTCTTTCTCTTGTTCTGCTGCTTTACGGAAGATTTCAAAGCTTTCTTCTTCCAATTCAGCAGCAATCTCAGCCATCTCTGGGTCATCAGTACCTGATTTCATAATATTTAGTATATGCTGAGTACTTGTCAGATGGAGAGCTTCATCTCTGGCAATTAATTTAATAATCTTGGCATTACCTTCCATTAGCTCACGTTCTGCAAAGCTGAATGAGCAAGCAAATGATACATAGAAGCGAATAGCTTCCAGTACATTTACACACATCAAACAGAGGTAAAGCTTCTTCTTCAGCTCTCGTAAGCTAATAGTGATGGTTTTACCATTAATGGTATGTGTACCTTCACCAAACAGGTTGTAATACTGAGAGTACTCAATAAGGTCATCATAGTATGTAGCAATATCTTCTGCTCTACGCAGGATTTGCTCATTATCTACAATATCATCGAATACAACCGAAGGGTCAGTTACGATGTTACGGATAATGTGAGTGTAACTACGAGAATGGATGGTTTCAAAGAAACTCCAAGTTTCAATCCATGTTTCCAATTCAGGAATAGAAACCAAAGGCAATAATGCTACGTTAGGGCTTCGTCCTTGAATAGAATCAAGTAGAGTTTGATATTTCAGATTGCTAATAAAGATATGCTTTTCATGCTCAGGCAAATTAGCAAAGTCTCTACGGTCTTTAGAAATATCAATCTCTTCTGGTCGCCAAAAGAATGAAATCTGCTTCTCAATAAGCTTCTCAAAAACCTCATACTTCTGCTGGTCATATCGTGCAACATTGACTGATTGACCAAAGAACATAGGCTCTTTTAATGCATCATTCTTGGTTTTAGAGAAGGTGCTGTAGGACATAGTATCCATAGAATCTCCTAATAAAAAAGAACCAACCTACTTGCATAGGTTGGTCAAAGCTGATTGGAAAATACGAGCACCGTTATTCTATACGAATTTCTTCATTTCGTAAAAGGGAAGCTGTAACTACCGCTTCTGCTGTTACGATTTTGTTGATAGCGTTGGACAGAATCATCTGTTCCATTTGGCTATCTGCTTTTTGCATAGCAGCATAACAAATATCTGCTGTAGCAGCTAAGAACAATTTTGCATTACGAACATCATAACGTGGTTCTTTAGGGTCATACTGAACCAAGTTACGACCAAAAGTACTGTCTTCTTGTTCTTGGTTCTCTACTGGTTGTTGGGTTGTTTCGGACATATAAATACCTCTACTCTAGGGTTGTCTTTATCTACTGAACCATATGTGTAAGTGATTTCAGGTAGATGATTGAAGTTGTCGTCTGGAAGTTTACCTGATTCAACTAAAGCATCACAAAGAAACTTATCTACTACTGTACATACATTAGATAAATCAAATGCACGTTTAGTAGCAGGAAATACTCTGTATTCTAGGCTTACTTGGTTCATAGATGGAAGCTTATCAATCTGAGGCTTCATCAAATCTTTGTAAGCTACTTTAGCTTTATTCAGAATAATGTAATGGGTATTTCTGTATTGGTTCAGATTAAGTCTGAATCTATACTCTTTACCAGTTTTCTTAGAAGCCCCATAGACGACCTCTAAGGGGCTTTCTAGCTTAAAGCAATGGTTAGGCATTAGCCAATGTTCAAAGGTGCGCTAGAGCCAGCCTGAGAGCTTGTAGAGCCTTGTACTTCTTTGTACTTGTCATTGGTCTTGCCATTCCATTTCTCAGCCCATTTAGCTGCAAACTCAGGTACTGCATTTGCTTTGGCTTCTTGCAGTGTCAGTACGTTACCGTCTTGCAAAGTGAATACACGGTCAATTTCATTGAAGAATGTTTCTTCATTGGATTCACCATAAGAACCATCTTGCAATTTCACACGTTTGTTAGCACGGACTTTTTGGATACCCAATGCAACTTTAGCACCAGCCAGTTCAATCAAAGCTTGTACTTGAGTAGGTACTTCTTTGCGTTGATTGAAGTCATAAATAGGCAAGGTACGTTCAGCAATTTCAACATTAGGCAATTCTTTACCTGTTGCTGCATAAACCAATGCATTAGCCAAGTTAAAACCAGGCAAGAAGTGTTTCTGACCTGATTTATCAGTGTAGTAGGCTTCTTTCTTTTTATTGGTGATGTAAAAAGTACGGTTCAATGGATAACCATTTTTACCTACTTTAAAGGCTACAGAGATAGCTTGAGCACCGCCTGAGCTTACATGACCGTAAGCATACTCAATGGTTGCTTGGTACACACCAGATTCCAGCAGTTCAAAACTGCCAAGTTTGTCTTCTTCGGCTGCTACATCATTTGCGATGTTAATGTCATTCATATTAAACATAGTTTATTCCTTTTAGTTTTCAGGGTAATAGAAGTTTTCTAAGTGGTCTAACAAAAGTTGGACATCATTGTCCATAAAGATTTGGTTTGGATTGAAACAACCCAGAGGGGAACGAATACGGCTATCTGCAAGGTCTTTAGTCACGTCTAATTGGAAGACGTGTTTATAACCTACAGCCTCATCACGAGGTGTGATATGCAGAATACTTTCATCGTATTCCATCTTAGTTAATTCCTTGATAGGAACACGTCTTGCATACACTACTAGTGAGAAATAGGCTTCTAAGCCATTCTTAGCCAATGCACCTTTGACTGGTACATAGTATTTCATTTCACCGTTTGGCTTCAGTTCTTCAAAGTTATGTGCAAGGAAAATCCAATTCTTTTGAGACTTGGCTACATATTCCTGCATAATCTTTTTGAAGTATTGTTGATAGTTTGACCACGCATTAGTCACATTAAGACGCTACTCTTAATGCAGTTCTCTTATGAACTTCTGCATATTTCTATGCAGGCTAGACTATATCTTCATCCTCTTTTCAGTAGGATGCCTACCATTTCCATTTAATCTCACGCAATTTAGAGAACCACTTGGCTGTACTATCTCTTTCGAGTGCTTAGTCGTTGAACCTTATTTTAGTCGTTGAACTTTATGAGGTAGTCCTTTGGCTATAATAAAATCATTTCTTGCAGCTACTGCATCTTCTTGGTTGTCAAAGTACCCTAAGTAGGTATGTTTACCTTCATAAGTTATTCTGGCTAACCAAGCATTATTAGTTATAGACCAATTAACACCAGTATATTTACTAGCGTATTTAGAAGCTTTCATTCGCTGGTTCAGAGAGTTATCACTCTTAGATACCCATCGAAGATTACCTTTTTCATATCCTTTGTCATTATCAATTCTATCTACCTCTTTGGCTGATGGAAAAGATGATGGACAGTTTGGAAGTGACATGAGGTAATTAGCATAGTTTTCAAATGAATCTTTGAACTCATCTGCTATTGTTATACCTCTAGCACCATAATGAGTATAGTTATCAGAGTTTGGATTTAAGCAACGTTGTTTCATTGCTAACCATCTTGTATAAAGCGGATGTTTCTCATTACCGCCTTCAAACTTTTCAACTAGTTTCTTACTACAAGCTTTTGAACAACATTTCTGTTTGATTCGTTTAGCGTTTGAGTAATCAACTACAAACTCTTTATTACAGGATGTATTTAAACATCTCAGTTTAACTTGTCTACGTTTGGAATAAGAGATACTTCCATCTTTCTTAATACCTCTTTTGACATAGATTGGTTCTACTTCTGCAATAAAATTATTTGCAAACTCATTATTGTTCATACTTACTCCTAACTAAAAATACAATACAATTATAGGTTATGTTAGGAGATAGTACAACTAAAATCTTGGCTGCTGATTGTCTTTTACCTTTCGGCAGTCAGAGTTTCCAGCAATTAAATAGGTTTGCTATAACCATTACTGGTTAAAGGGGCTATATTTAACCCGCCATAGTATTAGCACTGGTAAGCACATTCATAGACTCAAACATATCCATTAAGAAAGTGATTGAATCAATGACAATAGTGTCAAGATTAGGGTCTTTCTCAAACATATCAAACAACTGAAATACATCATTTGGATTGTTTAATCCACCTTGAAGCTTTTTAAAACCATCCTTAAAGGGCAATGGTTTATTTGCTTCCGTGCCTAGGTAGAGAACTTTCTCTGGGTTTTTTAAATTGCGTAGTGAGCTGGACTTACCACTTGCAGCAGTACCAGCCACTAACAATAACATTCTTGCCATGCGTTATTACACTCCTTTATTAGCTAATGATTTAAATACAGTATGAGCTAATTCTTGTTCGCTCAAAGGGTCAGATAGACGACTATTGAAGTCGATGATTTGACGTTCAACGTTGTCTAAACTCATACCTGAATCCAGTAACATAGCACCATATTTGTACAGTTCATTGTTACGATTACCTTGAACCATACGAACAGCAAACCATCTTTCAATATTAGAAAGGTTCTCAAGAGGTTTACGCTCTGCTTTATAGTTCTGTTCTTTACTGGTTTTAGGGATAAATGGTAGAACATCCAGCAATTTACCAGTATTTGAGTAGAAGATAGCTTCATGGTTTGTTGCCCATTTTCTACTACGCTGGAATGTTGCTGTATCTGTTGGGAAAGGTAGCCATTCTTGAATGTTAGCCATGAATGCTTTGTAGTCTTCAGCATTCAATTTCAATGTATGGCTCATAGGAAGAAGGATACGGTATCTGTCACATATTTTACCATTCTTCTCTATTTGATGGCTCTTAGTAGTATGTAAAATGTATTCATACTCTGACAACAGACTTTGAGCTACACTGATTGGTGTACCCTCATCAATATCTAGAACCAAGATATTGAAGCCAGCACTCATATCTGCTTCTGAACGATGTCCATCTACAGTATGATGGCTACACCAGTTAAACTCCGGTTGCTCTAGGAGTTTCACAATACCTTTGTTTGTCCAGTTTGCATGGTCATTGAGATAGCCATCAGCCCAGTCTTTAGAATAGCTGACAATTAACTTAGTTAAGTCAGTTTCTACTAAACCCTCTCCTGAGAAGAACTCAATACCATCTTTAAGCTGACGTTTAATCAAGATATTATTGCTATATCCCCATGCACAAGCCAAGTTAATCATTTCAGTACGAGAGGTTTGTGAACCACGATAGAATGGTAATGCATCTACTAAGTCTGCTTGAGTGAGTTCACCATCAGTATCAGCAATATATTTAGCCAATTTCTCATATGGTTTCTCACGTTTCATGAGAGCTTTCAAGGCAATACCTGAATCTTCAGTGAATCGAATTGCTTGGTTCAGATTGGTTTCACTTACTTCAAAACTACCTTCGATAGCTGCATATACACCTGCAAGCTTTAATGCTTTGAAATAACGATGGCTCATCTCTGCTTTGAGCAATTCTTCATGCTCTGGAAGTTTAGAGGCTTCCATTTCACAATGACGGCGATATTCAAGTAACTGAATACCTACGTCTTTAGGTACTTCAATAGTTGAACCAACTAAAGCTACTTCAGCTAATTTAGCCAAATGTAAAGAGATGGTTTCAATTTCTTTTTCAGAGGCTGGATTAGCCATCATGTCATACAACTGTTCTGCTGTAAGGTCAGTTAGTTTGCTGTCCTTTTTAGAGTAAGCAAAGAAACATCTACGAGCATAACCCATCTCTAGAAGTTCAAAGAAAGTTTTCTCATTACGAGAACCATCTAATAATTTAGATGGTGTACCAAACAGCAACAAGTTAGCTGGTGTCATACCAAACATTTCATGGAAGCGTGTATTGGTATCTGTGTTCTTGGTCAATTTATCTTTGACTAAACCTTTATCATACAGTTCCAGATAGGTATATAATGGTTCTTCAATGGAAGCTAAGTTAGCACCAATTTCATCTACAATAAGATTCAATGCACCACATTTAGCCAATAACAGTTTATTTCTTAACTGTTTAATAGCTGGTGAGGTTGCATTGTCAAAAGTAAATTTATAAGCACCATAGGAAGCATATTCTTTCTGAATCTTCTCTAAAGCTTCAGCGTCAGTACAGCCTAAGATATTGGCTCTACTAATTGCTTCCATTTCCATAGACAGTTCTGCTTTCTTAGGCATAACGTCATGCAGGAATTTGTCCTTGAATCGGTGAATCACTTGGTTCTCAAGGAAGTTGGTAGAAAAACCTTTACCTGAGCCAGAATGTGCTAAGTTAACACCATATACATTGATTGGTACTTTGGTAGTGATTGGACTATCCAGTTTCATGTTCATACTTGAAACCATTAGCCCAAGATAGTAATTGACTTGTAGTCGAAAGAACTCTCTATTTGCATTTTGAGTCTTCTGAACAAGCACATCTACAATCTTTTCTACCATTGGATTGTAGTCTAGGGATGCATAATCCATAATTAACTCCTAAAAAGAAAAGCCAGCTATAAAAGCTGGCATTTTATCAGATGACTGATAGCTTATTTTTGCTTTTTGGGTTTGTGACGCAATTTGTAGCGTGCTTCTACAGTGTAGATACCAGCTTCGCCTTTACCCAAGGGGTTAAAATAGCGTTGATATGCAGGTTTTTTGTACAGAGTACCAATACCTTTCAGACGTACCTCAGTGTTCTCTTGTTCCAAGAACTCTTTAATCTGTTCTTGGTAAGTATCCAGTACTGATTTTACATCTACTACAGTTTTACCCAGTTTTTCAGCAACAATTTTGCAAAGGGTGTTGTTGTTAATAACAGTTTTGTTAGACATTATACAATCTCCAGTTTGTGTTTAGATTCAAAAGTTAATGGTGCTGGCTCTGAAGGTTGACAGTAGGGACAATAATTTAGTTTACCTACATGGGTTACAATCTCACCTGAACCACCTTGCTGCATTTTATACTGCTCTGCATCTGCAATGCAATCAAAATTTTTAGTAGAGCGTTTTCCTTCAACGTATCCTGACTTGTAATACTTATAGGTGACCTTTACACCATGCATAAGTTCTTCTTCAGTACAGCAAGGAATTTCATCTAAAGGGGAAAGCCAATAGCGTTCTAGTGTTGCTAATTTCTGTCTGATGTACAAGTCAGTTTCTTGTAAAGACATCAATGGTAACTCTTTAGACATCACTCTATACTGAGGATAGTCATCAGAATTGAATGCCAAATGTTGATTCCAGTTAGTAAATACAAAGTTAATACGACAGGTATCTTGAGTAATTAACTCTGGGTTGAGCCAACGGTAAATGGATAGTTGTTTAATGTACTTATCGTCATTAATACCACTAGTCCATGAATATGTACCAGTAGTCTTAATATCTTGTACCTGTCCATTGAAGACAATATCGAATTGACCTGAGATAACAAAGTTACCTACTTCTTTCCAAGCTCGTTGTTCTAAATAAATGGGTATAGAGCCTTCAGGAAGGCTGTTAGACTCTGGATTGACCACTAGCTTAGCTGCTTGGCTTAATGGCGTTCCTAGAGCAGCTAGAGCCTGCTGTGAGCCATTCTTGATAGAGTTTTCTACTGCACTATGAATAGCTGTACCAAAACGAGCAGCAGTCATATCCATAACATCAATATCAACAGGTACAGTTTCACCTTTTAGATAGGATGGAAACTGTTCAGGGTACATTGCTCTTCGTGTAGCAATGATATGTCTTGGTGACTTGAGTAGTGTAGTAGTAGACAGCTCATTGCTAGTCTTTGCATACATATACTCATCATGAGCCAACCAAATAGCCATTGGCAATGGTAGGTTAGTTTTATTCGTGAACATTATCAGAGTCAACCTTTTCGAGTGTAAGATTCCATTCCCCAATATTACCACTTGAATCTAAGGTATCACTTAATTTAATTTCACACTTAGCAGAGCCAGTTGCTTTAATAATACACGTTAGTACCATGACTAGAGTGGAAGGAGAAAAGGTTTCAGTATCTTCTACATTGTTAGTAGCAACTTTACGAACAAGTTTGCCTAAGTCTTCATCAGACTGTTCTAAAAAAGAAGTTTCAGTTAAATCTTTATCTAAAATTAGTTTAGCCATGATTATTCACCTTTCTGAATGGATTTACTTTTAGTCTTTAATTTTCGCATTGCTTGGAAGCTATTAATTCTTCTACGCATATATTCCTCTTAAATAAGAAAGGGGAACTAAGTCCCCTTTGGTTAGTCTTTAGGTTGTTCTTTTGGTTCTTCAGTATCTTCTGCATTACGAGCTTTAGCAATTAGCATTTGAAGGTCAACTTGCAGAGCCAGAATCTTAACAGCCTTTCGTAAATCTTCTACTTCTTTCCGAAGTTTCAGTATCTTTGCATGATATACCATTGGATTGTACACAAACAAACCAATGACAATAAGTAGGCTTACGGTTGCTACTGCAATTTTTAAATCAAGGATTACGTTCATTTTGAATTCTTTCTTTAATGGATTTAGGTACTTTAAGCAATGGATACCAACCTACATGAAAGTCAGGTTGAAATGTACCAATAGAGGCTACATTATATTTACTTAGGACTTGTATCTTAGTACCCATTGGTGGTGGATTGGTTACTGGGTCTAACCAGTAGGTATCACTGCTTACTTGATACTTCATCTGTATTACCTCGTTTCAAGGCTTCAATGAGAATCAGACAAGCATTTAGATGACGTTCCTCTTTGTTAGAGAGGAATGTAATGATATGGTGCAAGATAGCGTGTTGTTCATGGATAAAGTCACATTCAATCAATTTATCCATCAATACAGTGTATTCTTCACCAGAGATAACGTCTTTTAGTTTGTTATTGGTGAGGTAGTCTTTGATATACCATGCAGCTTTATCAAGGTCTTCAATACCATTCTTGTCAGTGTATCGCCATACATACTTAAAGGCATTACCCAAGTTGAAAGGCATATGACGAGAGAACTCAATGCATTCATGTTTTTTAGATTTGTAGTGGTTTGGTTCAACTGGGTCATTAGTCAGCTCTTCAGAACCATCATTAGTCAGGAATGGCTTGAGGTTTGGTTTGAAGTAATGTTTACCCTTGATGACTTTACCATTGGCATCATATAGAGGCTTACCATCTTCAAATTTACTCCAATTAGAAGCATTCACTTCTTTGATAGCACCTACGATGTTAAAGCCCATAGAATGAGCTACAGAAATTGCTGTAACGATTTGGTCACAAAGAGCATCTAACATCTGAATTTTGAAGTCTTCAGGTAAGGTAATTGCATTACCATCTTCATCTTGATAGATGTTAGGACTTTGTTTGAAGTTATCAGATACATCTTGAACCAAGATAGTAGCAGCTTTATGTGAGCCAATAGCTTCCATAAACTCTGCTACTTCTTCCAGATGTACACCAATCTGAGTAGCTTGGTCTTTTTCTGTTGGTTTAGGGAAAGCTGTTTCCAGCCAACGTTTAATTTGAGTAATCATAGTGATTCCTTAACTATTAGAAAAGTTTTTGATGAATTCTGCATATTCATCCAGAGATGCTTTGATGAATGCAGTAAGGACTGCTGCACGTTCCCAATCAATCTTGGAAAGATACATTTGGTCACCATAAGTCTTTTGTAAGTCTTTTGATGGATTAATTTCAGCTACTTTCTTATCACCAAACCATACAATAGTATTTACATCTACCAAGTAACCATCTGCTAACCAGCCTTTATCAGAATCTTGGTAATAGAAGTCTGGTTTAGTATCAGTAAAAGCAAGCTTCAGAGGGGAATTAATTGGTAAAACTAATTGTATGGTACGCTGGTTTATGAAGTTCTTCTTGTAGAATTTCAGCTTCATGGTTTTTCCTTTCGTTAAGTGGACTTGTCATACAGTAAGCCATAGCAAGTAAAAGCAATGTCCATATGAGTAATGCTGTCCAGACAAGAAGTTTCATGAGCTTAGTATCAGACTCATTACTTTTATCAGAAAGCATTCTAACAGCTTCTACAAATATGATAAGCAGAATAGATAGGATAATAGCAATAGCAAGAATCATGTTTAACCTTCGGTAACAAAATCAAATGTCTTAATGCCAATACGAGTTGCAAGGAAACGGTAATAGCATAGAAAGAATGCAGTATACCATTCACCTACTGTACAAGCATCTAAAAGAGCAGATGTCATTTCCCGAAAGTTATCAATTTCATTGTAGTTATCACCTGATAATCCCCATTTACCAGTTTTCTTCTTACGTTCAGAAATACTTCTCATCCAATTTTCTAGATTGGTTCTGAATGTTTCAAACTGTTTACTGAGTTTATCATCTATATCAAGGACATCATTATCTTGTAGATGTTCAATCAGCATTTGAACCATGTAAGCCATAGCTGTAATACGGATGAAACCATCAGGTTTGTTCTCTTTGAAGGCATCTTTCAATGTATCAAAGTACAGAAGGAATTTAAGCTTATCTTCTTCTGTAAAAGTATTATTAGACTTCATAAGTGTTCTTACACTCACTGTAGTCCATGTGAAGTAGGTACTACCAATCGTAGGTGGCAGAATATTCTTCTTCACAAAGTCTTTCTGTTGATTGATATAATTGAAAGTAGCTTGTGTACCCATTTGCTTCTTAAGCTCATGGATTTTCTTACCAATCTTCTTAATTACCTTGTCCATTGGAATCCTCTGTAATTTTTTCAATGGTGCATTTCCAGCTACCTATAGGAGAATCTTTATAAGTAACATCCTCTAATTTCAGGACAGCACTATTTGCACCATACTCATTTAATACACCTACCATTACGGTAAACATACTTTGCATACTCAAAGCATCATCACCGATAGACAGGTCTAATGCTAATTTCTTAACAGCTTTACCCAGAGCTTCATCAGACCATTCAAGGTATGTAGAAGTGTCTTTCTCTTCTTGGGTTAAAATTAATTCAGCCATAGTAGTTTCCTAAATACGTTGCATAAACTTAGTAGCTTCATCATAGGAAGTGAATGTCATGATTGGTTCATACTCTTTAAGAGATGCTTGTGAAGCAAAACCAGCAGAGTCTACTAAATCATGACAATATCCCACTTCCCAGACGAATCCTTCTTCTGGATTATCAATTTGTCTCATGTACTTACTGATGTACTTTTTATTCTCAATAATCATATACAAGTCTCACAACTATTTTTACCCAGGAAAGCCATAATTCAATTAGTGCATAAAAACCTAAGAACCATATGGTCATAAATGTTGTAGTAGGAATTATTTTTTCATTAGTTTTTAGTGTATTACCTGACTTGTATAATGCAATTAGAAAATGAGTAAACAAATAAAATTCTTTTGCGAAAATTATTGCACCTACAAGGCAAATAATTGCTTTAACACCTATCCAATTAATCATTTGCTTTCCTTTGTTTTATCTAAAATAGCTTGAATATCTTCTACAGTAGCATCTGTAGTAAGGGTATGTCCTTCACTCCAGTCAGGGATAAACAAGTCTAAGTTACCATGTATCTTAACCTTATCATGTGCAATCAGAGGGTCTTCTTGCCATGAAGCTGCTTTACAGACTAGCTTATTCAGATAATGGATAGTCTCTGCATTCTCCTTTACAAGGTAGTAGCAGGCATCATGAATCTGAGCTACTGGAAGAATATCTAAAGACTTCCTGTCTTTATCTACCTGTTCCATTACTTCTCTCATGGCTCTGTTATTTAACATACACCATGATTGTCCTAATGCATTACCAGCAGTTCTTTCCTCTGCTGCTACCATATTAGACTTGGATTTGAGCCAATTCTGAAGCAATGGTGTTCTAAGTTTCAAACCAAAGGCGCAAGTAACATATCCTGTTTTCTTGGCTTCTTCCATATGAGCTTCTTTCCACTCATCGGACACTTTGTAGAGTTCATGGTAGCTAGCTTCAACTTGTCTAGCTAGGTCTTCTGAGAAACCGCAGTTAGCCATGAGGGTTTTGTATGTACCATTATAGGTAAGGGCAAATGAAGGCTAAGGTGCTTTTGATTCTTGACGTAAATGTTTATACTTATATTGAATACTATTAATAAGATTCCTGTTATAAACATTTGCGGATATAGTTTTAATCTCACTAATATCCTCGTCAAGAACCAAAAGCTCATCTCCTTTTGGTAAAGTTGTCATTTTGACTTTTCCTTATTGATAATTTTCTTACAAGGTGTACAAACCCCTTTCCAACCGTATTTAAAAGCTTTAGAAGTAACAGGGGTAATATGCTGTTGTACATATCTTTCACATATATAAGTTACATAACCATCTTTTAATTCAATGAAGCGGTTACCCATTAAATTAGTTAGACGAAGTTTTGCTCTGTTGCTTAGAGTTTGCCCACCTAACTTTCCGCCTTTACTACATATCTCTTTTTTTGAAGTGTTATTACGTTCAAAAGACCTTTGAATATTCTCACTAGGTGTAACCCATTCTAAGTTTGAAATATGGTTATTTAGACCATTATTGTCTAAATGGTCAACTTGTAGTTCATTACTATTAGTAATAGGTTTAAAACTTAAGGCTACTAGTCTGTGAACTTGTATACTTTCTTTTTTACTGTTTTTACTTAGATGGTATTTAATATAAAAGTTTGTATTTGCTTTGCTGACAGATGGTGATAGTAGCTCCTTCCTAGAATTTCTTACTAATCCAGCATCTGAAACTTCATAGCTATTTTCATAACCTTTAGCTGGCTTCCATTTAGTAGTTTTGAGCAGAGCTTCCTTTACATAACTCTCTCAAATATGTGCATAAGACACTCCATTATTACGATGTATCTTTTGGTTTTTTAAAGCTAATAAATAGTCATTTAAGTACCCATATTGTTTTGCTATACTTTTTACTTTAGTAGAGAAAAAGGGTAATTTATAACCAGCTTCTTCTGCTAAAGTAGACAGGTTTTCACCTTTTAAAACACGCTCAACAAATCCTAACCACTCTTGCTCTGTGTATTTTGTAGCTTTTGCCATAATTGTTTTCCTGTAAGAATTTCACCTTTATAACAAATCTGTTGATTTTCAGTAAAGTCAACATACTTGTCACCTACTTTTGCAGTGTAGCATTCTTCATTTTCTTCTATAAGTTTAATATCGGGCATACTATCTTTAAAATAAGCATAAGCTCTAAATGAATGGCTGTCGTAACCCTCTTCGTAAATACGCAGTTTGTTAGGGTCTCTTGTAGTTACTGCTGAGATAACATCTTCGAGACTAGCAAAGTCAATACCACAGAATACCCATCCTTTAGGTGCTTTAAAGCATTTCTTCACTGGTTTAGCAAATCTAGAGCCAGTAGCAGGTAGATTTTGCATATTAGGGTCTGAAGAACTTAAACGACCACTGACAGTACCACATAGATTAAATGAGCCAGATAAATGTCCTTGCTGAGCAGATTTAAATGCTGGAATAAAAGCGGATAGAATCTTTTGTACATCAGCTAAAGCAGATACCTTTTTCAAGATGTCTTTATAGTCATCTCTTGTTGTATGGTTCAGAAGCTTAGCAATGACTTTCTTACCAGTAGCAGGCTGTTTACTATCTGTATATTCAAGAATGGGTAAATCCATAATCTCATAGAACAAGACAGCTAACTGTTTACTAGAACCAAAGTTAAAAGGCTCTAAGCAGTCATTTGCATCTACTCTTTTTACCTTTAGTTTGAGGTTTCTTGCTTTGGCTCTATCGATGGCTAACAGCTTCTCTGCTTCTCTAACGATAGGACTGTTACGAAGCTCTTTTTCAAGCTCTTTGCCTTCTTTTTCAAGGTCATTAGCTAAAGCATGGACAGATGGTAAATCAATAGGAAGTCCATTTAACTGCATACGAATACAGTCTTTCTGAAATTCTTTAAACAAGTTATAAATTTCCACTTGTTCATCTTGAACCATCTTAGGATAGTATGTGTCATACACATACCAAGTAGATAGACAGTCAATGAGGTTATATCGAAGCAATTCATCAACTGGCTGTTTGGTTACATCTGTAACATCAATAGCCCATTTACCTGCAAAGGGTTGAGCCAAGTCTTTCAGAGACAGATTATTACCTGCACAAGAGTTAGTAGCAAAATAAGCAATAAACAAAGTATCTTCATAGTTGCTTAATAAGGTAGACAGACCTTGTAAATGAGCTGCTGTCTTACCAAATGAACCATAGAGTTCAAGGATAAGCATTGTGAAGTCAAAGTTACTCTTATGAGCAATTAACTTACCTGTATAGGTATCAAAGAAATTTCTGAGTAATGGTTTAACATCTTCATTTACAAGAAATGAAGTACCATTATGTTTATCCCAAGCAAAACCAATAGAATAAAGCTTATCTTTACCAAACTGTAAGCCAGTGGTTTCAATATCTACTGTTAATGCTGGTTTAGTCTTTAGAAGTTTAAGGATGTCTTTAATACCATCCAAAGTGTCAGGATACAGAGCAGAATGAACAATGTCTGAACCAACTGCTGAATAACTACCATTAGTATGGTTGGCAATAGTTTCAAAAGCTCTATCGATAGCTTCACTCCATTTTGATGGATTGAAGCTATATGCTTGGATAGAGGGAAGGTAGGAAGCTTGGGAAGATTGACCATAAGGGAATAGCTCTCCAATAGAATTGGCTGCTCTCTTTTGATTGGTTAGTACTTTAAAGAAATCTGCATCTGTGCAGAGAATATAGTCATACTGTTCAAGATTAAGAGATGCCAAGAACTCTCGTTTTTCTGCTGCATTTAATTTACCTGCATTTAGACTTGTAGCAGTAAAACTGATATGGCTCAAGTTATATTTTTTAACTCTTGAGCCATACAGAGATTGAAAGCTTTGGCTATCTAGTAATCCTGTATAAAGGATTACTGCTTTCATATTACAATCCTTGTGAGTGACGATATGACTGCCAACCAGTGAAGTTAGCATATCGTACATTAACCATCTGAATACGAGCTGGATGTTCAAATGGACTCAGGTGTTGAGCTTCCCAGAGACGCTCAGCTAACTCTAAGTCCTTTTCAATTACTGGATTAGATTGGTCATGGTTCTTATAGCTTACACGAGCACATCGTGCAGCAGAGATACGTTGTAATACTTGGGTAGCCTTATCTCCATACTCTTGAGTGATTTGAATACGCTCTTCAGGAGTTACATAAGGAATATGCAAGAAGGTTTGCTCAGGAATAGATTCATCAATAACTTTCTTCATCTGTTTAGCCAGCTCATGAATTTCAGGTTGAGCATCTGAAGCCAAACGAAGCTTAAAGAAGTTATCCCAATCAGTTGCTGTAACTACTACATCAATCAACTGGAATGGTTCAAGAATACGATTAACCACTTGTTTGTGGATACCTAGTTGAGCCAACTGAGTAGCTACTTTTACTGCTTCATCTCTGGCTTTTAACCAGAGTTTCATTGCACAATCTTGAACAGCTTCATCAGCTTCTTTCTCTGCAACCATACCTGCTTGGTTTAAACCAAAGTGGGTAGGATGAGCAGGCTCTTGCATTACTTGGTCAATAGTCTTTTGAATAGGTACTGCACGAGAGGATGAAGCAGAACGTGAGAATACACGGTGAGTCATTACTTCGCTGTGAATGAAGCGAGGATAGCGTAATTGAAGGGTAATCAGACGCTTACCTGCCCATACACTGTCTGCAATAATTTTAGCTGTAATCATGAGTTTTCTCTTTGTTGTTGGACATAAAGTAGTAATTGTAGCAAAAGTTGTCTTTGCTAGGTTGCATAATATTCCTCTCGTATTCCTTCAAAGATTTCTAGAATACTCTCATCAGTAAGTATATACATAATAATCTTGGCATAAGCCAAGTATTCTGGAAGCTGTCTTACTTTATTAGTTTTGAAGATATTTGTGTCATGCAAATGGGTGACAAACTTTAATTCACCTGTAAGCTCTGCATTGGTTTCTAAAGCAGTATCTAATCGTTGAATAGCTTCATTAGCAGAGTAAAGTTTCTTTCTACCTCTGAGATTAAAAAGGTCATTAGCCATCTAATACTCCTAATGCTTCTTTGTTATCGTAATTCTGAATAGCAGTAATGAGCTTATCTGTTAACTCTGGGTCAGACATGATTGTAAAAAGGAATGCTACAATCTTGTCATGACTAAAAGAATCTGAATAGTATCCTGTTGTCTCTTTACTAAGTAGAGTTAATAGACGCTCATAGTTCTCTTCACTGGCTTTTATTTCATCAATAACAGACCATGAATTAGCTAATGCTGCCCTATCCAGATATTCTTTTAGATGATACTTACTCATAACAGAGCCACTATAGAATAATTTTTCATAACATCCTCTAGCCACTCTTGTAATTGAGGACGATACCCAAATATATCTTGAGGTGGGAAGGCTTCATAGAACTCTTCCCATCCCTCTTCATATAGTAGTTTAGCCATTACACTACATACATCAGATTCAGTACTAGCAATATGTTGCATATTGAGCTTGTACTGGGTCATGAAAGCTTTCTTTCGCATCTTCACGCTTAGCTCATAATCACCTAAAAATCTGTTCTGTAGCTTATCGCCAAACTCTACGAATATCATTTTAATTCCTCATTCACATGAATAAGTTTGCCAAAGTTCACTTCAGCATTTGGATTGTCAATACATACCCAGATTGTAGGTACACTGCATTTCTCAATGCGGTCACACCAAAGGTCTGAGAACACTACAATGAAGTTTGGTTTAGCTTTCTCTACCCATTCAAATACTGGTTCGAGTGCTGTGCCACCTCCCATTTTTAAGTTCATTTTCACGAATTGAGATTCATCAGTGAACTCTTTGGTTTCTACAATCTTGGTGTTAAACGTCATCATAGTCAGTTTATCTGGTGAACAGTTAGTGAACATCTTCTTAATTTCACGAAGGAAGTGTTCAGCTTGTTCTTCAGATACTGAGCCAGATACGTCAAATGCAACCATGATATGTTCCAATTTATTTACATCCTCATTAGATGGGAAGTAATAACCTTGGTTAATCATACGGCGTTCAAATTTGTGATAGCTTGGGTCTCCACGAGAGAGTTCAGTTGCATAAGAATGCAATAACTCTTCCCAAGACAAGCTACCATCTTGTAAAGCATTCAATACAGTCTGCAATGTTTCAAATGCTTGACCTGCATCTTTACCTGTTACAGCTTTAAAGGCTGCTGAGCTGTTGATAATGGCTTCTTGAAGCTGAGGTGATGGTGAACTATCAGAGAAGTTCATATCGTTGCTCAGGCTGTTCTGACCACCATTATTACCTTGGTTCTGGTTCTGCCCATTACCTTTGCCTTGACCATTACCACTGCCATTACCATTGTTTTGCTTCTGGCTCTTGTTCTGCTCAAGTACATTGTAGATGGCCTCCATTGCCATAGAACCATACTCACTGGATGCTTCTACATCAGGTGGCAGAACATAACCAGATTGTTCAATCATCTGGTTTATAACTTCATCACAAGCACGGTTGTACAGTTCTTCATCACGTCCACCTTTACGGTATGGATGAAGCAGTGCTGCATGGTAAACCAAATGAACCAATGCACCTGCTGCTTCTTCTTTGGACAGCTCTACAAACCATTCTTCATTCAGTTTGATTTCCATCTTATTTACATCTAACAAGTTTTGGTCAGATGGAATGATGTTGAAAGAATAGAGCATAGTAATGATGAATGTACTTATCTTAGAGCGAATGTCATCACTCTTCTTAGGTGGTTGCAACAGCATACGCTTAGCGTCTGCTAATTTCTCATTGAATTCGGTTTTCATTTAGTAACTCCTGTACAGCAACATACTGTTCATAGTCTTTGATGGAATCAGCAATATCGTCAAATACTGCTAGATTATAGATTGCTTTAGCCAGTACTTCTGGATTAGCTTCTTCCAGTAACCAATCACGGTATTCATCTGGTACTTCAAAGGTTGCTTCATCTGCTGTATGAGATGGATAAACCAAGATAGAACCATCAGGTTTACTGGGGAAGGATCGTCTAACTAAAGCACCCATAATCATGGTGTCATAGGTGAAGGGAATGTAATAACTTACAATCTCTTCACCCCATAGATTCTCTGCATAATACTTTTCCGTATTAATTTCTGTTGGCTCAACAGTACGGACTTTATCCAGATAATTCATGATAGTTTACTTCTTGTTACGGCGAACAATACCTACCAAGTCTTCTTTCAGCAGCTCATTGTTGCCAATGTACGGTGCTTGAGAGCGAATCATACGATAGATAACAACACGCAAGTCGTCTTCTTCAATACGTTTCACATATTCAATTACGGCATCTTGGTCTTTCTCTTCGATGTGTTCACCGAGATATGCACCCAATGCCCATTTAGCAGCAATTTGTTCAGATACAGGTGTTGTTGCTGGTTTGGCAATGATGTCTTTGTAGTCTGGCAGTTGACCATAGGTCGCATAGAAGCTACAGAAGTCAGTTGCTGCTGCTTCACCTACAATACCTGCAATGGCTGGCATATAGATTTCATAATCCAAGTCCAGCAAACCTGCTTTCAGTTCTTTAGAGAGCATTTCCAAAGTACGTGGACAGGCATAGGTTGTTACTTCTTTAGCTGGGTCGAAGTTGTTAATGTATTTAGGCATGAAGTTGATGAAACCATACACCAGTGGATGCCAGTTACCTTTTTCCACTTCTTTGGCAACGTATTGGGTGAATACTTTGTAGTCTGCTTCCATTTCCACATGGGTAATACGGGATTGAATGGCAGTATTCATTTTAGTGACCAATGCACCGTCAGTAGCACGATTAGAAGCCATCAGAATACGAACATTCTCATGCAGGTCATGTTCACCGATTTGACGGTCTAACAGCAGTTTGTAGGCAGCAGCTTGGGTGAATTTATCGGCTGACATAAATTCGTCAAGGAAAATCAACCAGCCTTCATAGCCTTCAGGGATTTTAGAACCTTTCAATGGGAACAGATTCATTGGTGCATAGTACGATTTGCCTTCTTTGATTGCTGGGAGTCCGTTACCTTGTGTTCGCATGAGGTCGTTAATCTCATACCGTCCATCTACCAGCCTTCGATGGACTGCTATGCATTACTGCACAGAGCAGACTATATCAAAACCCTATGTACAAAGGATACATAGGGTTCTCACCATTTCGGAACACTTGTTCCTACTCCATTATTTCAGGATAGTCGTTAGGCATTTACAAAATATTTCTGGGTCTATCAGTAATATTCAATGTATCTAATTGTTCGTTTACAAACAAAGCGGCTTCTTCTTCAGTCTTAAACATCTTTTGGCTTAGTCTTTTGCCATTGATTTTAAGAGATGATTGCCATCTTTGCTTGGTTTCATTCCAAGTTACATTGTTATATTTGCTTTTTGCTCTTGGTGACTTAACACCTTTATTGCAATCAAGCGTAATATTACCGTGTTCCCTACCATGCCTTATGTTCTCTTTAACTGTAACCCATTCAAGGTTATCAACGTTATTATCAGCTCTATTAGAGTTGATATGATTTACATGAGGCTTATTCTCTGGATTCGGTATAAAGGTCATTGCTACCATTCGATGAACTAATCGAAGATGCGGTTTACCATTTACCGAAAATACAGTAGATAGGTATCCTTTTGAAGTGGTACTGTATGTCCTACAAATTTTCAGTTTGTTATAAGCAATACTGAATACTCGTCCTTTATTAGATACTAAGAACCTGTCAGGAAACTCTGGATAAGGTTTCCAAACTTCATTAGGCAGAGATATTTGATTTAGCACGGGATTGTCCTCATTCAGTTATTAGGTATACCGAGTATACCATATAATTTGAATGGTGGGAATTTCCCCGTTTAGGTGAGTTTCGATACAGGATTACTCCTGTAAAGCCCTAATTAGTTAAGGTCATATTGGCTTACCTGAGTCAGGCGAATGTCAATCAACTTCAGCTTCAGTTCTTCGGCAATCTGTTTGATGATGGCTGATTTACCTACACCTGGTTGAGAAGTGACCAAGCAAGGGATGTTGGCTTTGACAGAGTTCATCAAACGTTTTTTAGTTTGTTCTTGGTTCAATACATAGTTGATTTTTTTCATTTTGAATTTCCTTTAGAGTAACGATGGATAAAATTAAAAGGCTAATGATTTCTCATTAGCCTTCAAAAGGGATTTATAAAGGTTATTGGTATTTGGCTGCAAACTCTGTGTAACCACCTACCAGTACATCATCTACAAAGATTTGAGGTACTGTATTTACCTCTTTACCACAAATCTCAGAGAGTTTCTCTTTGGTGATACCTTCAGCAACGATGTTGATGTATTCATATTCACCGAAGGAGGCAGCTAAAGCTTTAGCCTTCTCGCAGTACGGACAGGATGGTTTACCATAGATTTTGATTTTCATGGTTATGCTACCTGTTCAAAGTCGCCTTTAGAAAGCATATAGCAGAAATCTTCAACATCAACGATGTCAGATTCTACACGGTCTTCAATGCGTTCTTTGTAGCATACTTTACCGCCAGATACGGTAACGATTTTAATGCTACGACCTTTAGGGTTAGTGAACTCTGCACCATCTTTAACAGTAAGACAGGTGATACCTGATTCTTCTTTATCTTCAGATGGTGCAGCGTTTTTGTCATCATACAGCTCATGATGACGAGCCATTACTTTGCCTAATTCATCAGCCAAGTGGAAGTAACGGTTAGTTGAACCATTCTTCTTGTCTTCGCCTTGTTCTACAGCTTTACGGCAAGCTGTAAAGACTTCTTCTGGAATGTCTTCCAATTCTTGCATGATGTCATGCAATGCTCTGATTTTAGCTGTTACGAACAAACCAGCCAGTACTTTGTCAAGTGTACCTTCTTCTCGACTTACACGTTTCAACAAATCTTCTAGTGTTACTTTCATTTTGTTGCTCCTAAAAAGTGGATTAAAGATTGGATGGATTCAATACATTTACAGTAAGAACCATCATCATTGTACAGCATATAAGTAACAGTATTACCTTCAATGCTGTCAATTCGGACTATTGCTTTGTCTAAACAATAGTATTCATTTGGTTTCATTATAGATACCTATTTTATTGGTGATACCCAAAGGGGAAGATTAAGACTCTAACAGTCTATAAGCTTCATAGTCACTGATAATCTTGTATACCCAATCAGGTACTTTTTCTGCTCGAACCAGATTATTGAAATAGTGAAGAGCTTGAACAATACGGAATGGAATATCAACCATCTGAGAACCAGTAATACTAATGAGGTTATCCCAATTTCCAAGCTGTCTAACAGACAGTGAATTTGTTATAAACACTTGTTCTGTCTTGGTTTCACTAATAACCCAGTCTTTCTGTTTTGTATCATAGACTAATGCAGGAATTTCTTTAATATAGTAGTAAGAGTCATAATTACCAGTAATAGTCTCAAAGATATTCATTAATTCTCCAAGAGTATTTAGTACTACTTCTTTATTCATATACCATCTTAATAAAGCTAAGTGTTTATTATCCTCATCATTATCATAGTCATAATGTTTAAGGTCTGCATCATCTAATTCATAATATACAGATAATAAGTAGTTTGGATGAATGTATTCTATATACTCATCTGTAAGTTCTTCACGAGAATAGTAAGTTGCTTCAACACTTCGGAAGAAATCACCATAGATTTGTCGATTAGGTACTACATAGTAATTAATAGGATGTTTGTATTTATCTGGCGCAGAATTGACAATTCTAGATAAAATGATACTCATGGTTATCCCTCCAATATATTCACTGCTCTATGTACTTCAAGCTCTTCTTCAAGCCAATCAGGAAGTTTCTCTTCTGTTTGTAGAATAATAAAAGCATGGACAAGAGCAGCAGCATATTTCACTTTAATCATATCTGCAGGGTCTGCTGAATCCATATCGATTACATCCTTATCTGTACACTTATGGTAAGGTTGGTTTAAATTTACAATACGAATACCTTTGTATTCATATAAACCATAAGGTAAATTACAAATTAATTTGTAAAATTCATCTGTAATATCTTCAAGTATTTTAAGAACAGATTCTTTAGAAATATGCTGAGATAATTTAGTAGTTGATGTTATTGCATTGCTTCTAACAACTGTAAATTTATTGGTAGGATTGTATAAACTACTTGCAGCAGCAAGAATTAATTTAGCACCTCTTATATCTAGTTTATTTATAAAAGATGCTTTAAATTCAATAGTGTCTTCTGAATCTTCTGAACCATAGAATCTAACTGTATATTCTCTATAAATTGCCATGTTATTTAACCTTCTAACATCTTAGAACCTAAGTATCCATAGATAATTGGTTTAACATACTCAGGGTAGTGATTGTGGTCTTGTAAATAAATAAATGCATTAACCAAATCAAATAACTCTGAAGGAGCTTCATCTTTACCTTTGGAATACCAACGTTTAAAATTAGCTGCTACATACAAGCTATTTCTTTTGTAGAGATTGGTATTAATATCTTTTTGATAGTGATTAAATGTCTCTTGCAAATCAATAAACAACTGTTCATTAGCTGTCTTTTGCTCATAAGCAAGTTCTAAGTAAGTCTTCTCGAAGCCCTTAAAATTAAAGAAATTCTTGTCTTAATTAGTACACCAGAACTCACTAGGTTTATCATTAAATCTAGTAGCAATAGCACTTTTTATTAAATCAGAACAAGATACTTCATTGGAATAGAATAATACTCCCATATGTATATTGTATTCTCCTGATTCTAATTCCCTGTGTTTATATACATTAATGCAATTAATCATGATTAGCTCTCTAACATCTTGGTTGCTCTGTAATCATCTACAAGAGCCAACCATTCTTCAGTGAATTTACCTTTACCAAGGTACTGTAAAAATCCTTCTACAATAATTGCAGCTTTCTCTAATTTCTCTTTAATAGCATCTTTTTGTTCTTCTTGTATGTATAACTTATCAACAGTATTGAAGCTGTTTCTTCCAACAAAGGTTAAATCACCAGCTACTAACCATGTATCTTCAATGACATACACACCACATGGTATATTTTTAATACTATTAAAAAAGATAGTTTGGCAATCATCTATAATATCAAATACTTTTTCATGTTTATCTAGTGAATTACTATTTAAACTTACTGATGAAGTAAATATAAAAGCACTGTGTTGTTTATAAAGAGTCAGAAAAAGACTTCTTGCTAAGTTGTCTCTTACATTACATAGGTTTAGTGGAAGTACTAATTCATCTTTATACCTACCTTCATAGTTTTCTGCCTAAACATGAAATATTGCAAATCTAGTAGTCTCACTCATACCTAACCTTTCAACAACTGTAGAGCTTGATACTCTTCAATTAGTTTTAAACACTCATCAGTGAATTTTCCTGAAGTAGTATACTGAAGCATACCCTCAACAATAGTAGCTGCTTTAATCAAGTCTTCTGTAAAATCTAAATCTGTAGGAACAAAATTATACTGGTTAAAAAAGTTTATTATTCCTACTACAATTCTGACATGACCTACTGAATAGATACCATTCTTTAAATGTCTGATATAAGATTTAAACAGCGTCTGACAAGTATTTATTGTGTCAAACATTTCATCATGCTTACCTATTTCAAGAGAATCAAAAGGATGATATTCAGTATACATAGAACCATTAGATATTTTGTATACCGTTAGTAAGATACTCATTGCTAACTCATCTCTAGCATTCCAATTATTCATGGGAATCTTGATACCAGCTGCATATCTGTTATCCATACTACCTTTTAAATAAGTATCTATCATTCCGTATTTATAATCATCGATAGTTTTAAATTCCATTGATTTAACCTTTTAGTAACTCAAGAGCTTGTTCTTGTTCAATATACTTCAACAAGTCTTTTGGTACTTGTTTTTTAGTATTGATTTCAATGAACCATTTGACCAATTTAAAAGCCTCCAATGGAGACTCTTCACTTGTTTTAGTACCTGCTGAATTAACTTCAACTCGTATAGAAACATCTAAGTCTTTATTGTAAAAAATTCCTTTTTTTACATTTAGCAGTACAACGTCCAAATCTATCTTGTATGTAGGAAATGTAAGGAATTAGTTTACGAAGTTTTTTGTGATTATCTGTATGCCGTAAAGTTGAATGCACAATTATGTCATCTGTTTTTAGAATACTTATACCTAGACTATGATTAATATCTGTCTCTAATTGAAAGAAATCAGTGAAACAAACAATAACTTCTTCAGATAAATTAGAAGAGGTTTTGCATATAACATTTCTGTTTAAAGTACAATCATCTGGTCTTTTCAATATAGCCATGATTAACTCTCCAATAATTTTAAAGCTTCATGCTTCTCAATAAACAGCTTAATCTCTTTAGGAATCTTCCAATTAACATGAAGCTTTTGCATTTGTATAAAATACTCAACCACTTTAAAAGCATCTGGATTCATGTCTTTGGCTTTAGGAAAAGGCATAAGAGAATGAGATAACGGATTATTAGGTGTAGGTGAGCTAACATAATTACTTACTACCACACCTTTTCTGTTAACACACCATCCTTCTTGGTATTTAGAAATAATACCTTTGTATATTTTCTCTAAACTTCTGAGTGTATTTAGGAACTCAGTATCATATGCTCGTTTATAGAACTTAATGATTATTTCTTTAGGAACACCACTTTCTCTCTCTATGGAATACTCACCATAGCAAGAAGTACCAATATCTTCCTGAAAAGGATAGTAGTGCTTTCGTTTATGTTTAAATTTACCTTGTTCTTTGGCATATGTTATAAGTGCAGGATTCATAGTAGCTACACAACTATCAATCAAATCTACTGTAAATTCAGTAGCTGTACCATAGCTAATATAATTGAAAGGTATACCATCAACATGACTGTAAGACTCATACATAAATAAATTAAGCATAATTATCCTTCTAGTAATTCATCTATCTCTATCTGCTCATACCACTTAAGTAGTTCAACAGATGGTTTTATATTAATACACAAATCCACATACTCTCTTGCTAAGAAGAATGCTTCCTTTGGTATTGGTTTATTACCATAACCACCTAGAATGATATTCTCAACACAACTGTCTAATTCATTATTGTAGTAAAGATTAGTAGGTGAGTTCTCTATAAGCTTTTCAAATCTACACTGGATAGCTCTAATGAAAGGAATGACCTCTGGAATTTTCTCTCTTACCCATTCAGGAGAGTCTTCCTCGTATACAGATTCATGGTAAATATCATGGTTCATCTTGATTGTGCCTAAAGCACTACCTAACAAATCAAATTTAGCTAGACTACCATCAAATAATAAATAAGTATCTGCATGGTCTGGAGAGATGTATCTAACTCTAACTGCATTAGTACCTATATATTTAATCATAGTCATCCTTCCAACAAATCCAGAGCTATATCCTTAGTAATGTACTCAATTAACTCTTCAGGAACTGTATGCATATCCTGAATATCTGTAAACCACTTAACCAATAAAAAAACCTCTGTAGGAGGTTTTATAAATTTAAACTTATAATCTGTTGGATTAACATATAATCGAAGAACAATTCCTAAATCCCTATTGTAGTAACTACCTTTTTCACACTGCTCAGTAATATATTGAAACTTATTTTGGATATAGCTAATGTAATAAACCAATTCATCCTTAAAAATATCTGGAATATCTTCATCCTCATCTGCGTAAGTTGCATAGATTTCAGCACTACTATGGTCATACTTGGTTCTAGCATAGCTAAGGGAAATGTCACTAACTAGTCCATAATTACTAACAATAAACTTATTAAGAACAATACCTTCTCTTGTAACTACTTTAGTAGCACAAGTAGCATTAGGATACTTCTGTTTTAACCAATTAAGAATCATATTAACCCTCCATCAGCAATTCAGCTTGTACTTTATCGTAGTAATCCAAGAAACCATCTGGTAATTCCAGAGTCTCTTGAATATAAGAGAATACTTCTATCAAATAAGTAATTTCTTCACCATCTCTACTATCAAAATATCTGTTCTGTATAAAAGTGATGTATTTACCAATTTCTTTTAGCTTTTTAACATCATATGGCATTAGAGGAAGTTCTTCTAACTCATCTGGTTGGTCAATGTATACATTTGAGCAGTAATTATTTACTAAACTGGTGTAAGGGGCATGGTAATCAACAAAAACAATACCTATTGATAACTCTCTGTAAGTTTTACAATGAAACTTAGTAAATGCTTTATATTCATATTCTAATTCAGGTAATTCCATATTAACCTTCCAACATCTTTTCAGCTTCCTCTTCATCCATCATTCTCTTAATGGATTCAGGAATCTCACGGTACTTATTAATAAAAATAAAGCCCTCGACTAAATTGAAAGCTTCTTTTGGTGGTTCAAGTATATAGGTACTATGTTCAAACATCTGAGAACCATAGTGACGATTACTAACAACACTTTGTCTGTATTCTTCTGCTAATACTTTTCTATTAAGCTTTCAGAACTTTTTCTGTATCCAAGTAATAGCATTCCATAACTCATCATTTAAACTAGCTTGAGATACTATTTCTACACCTATTGTGTAATAACTTGCATCATACTTAAGAGTAAGACCTACACTTTCAAGTAGGTCTTGGTATTTATAAAAATTATTATAATAAATATTACTACAACATCTAGGTTCGAGATTGGTCATGTTCATATACCTCCAAAGGAGCTTTATAACTCTCTAAGGTATAATCAAGTCTATCAGGTATATTAAACAACTCTTGTTCAGTTAATACTTTGTAAACCTTATCACCATAATCTTTAACTACCATATCCCAAGCACCTTGCTTAGTAGCAGTCTCTACTACCATCAATGTCTTACTACCTCTGAACTGAACATAGAACTTATTAAACATACTCAACCCTAAGAAAAGAAAAAGGACAAAAAGAAAAGAAGTATTTATTTTTAGCCTTTTTCAAGGGTCTGTCAATACTCCAAAAGAACTAGACGGACTACTACCAAAGAACTAGTCCGTCTACTACTTTAGTAATAGTTAGTCAGAAATAGCCCTAGAATGTGCTAGGATTGATTTCATGGCTCAAGGTATACCTTACCCTTATTCAACCATTCAATAGCCATTCTAGAGCGTCTGTGAGCCAGTAATAATAAAAAGGGAAGCTTACGCTCCCCTTCGATGTTAACTTAGACCATATTCACTCTCACGAATCATATCTGCTACCTGTTTACGGGCATTGATATTTACTGATTCATGGCTTACAGGATTGTTAGGTAGTTGTCTGCAAAGGAAGTACAGCATATCGCTTTCAGCAATCTCTGCCATAATCTCTTTGTACCAGTAACGGATATAATTACCCATTGCTGGTGTACAACGGAAACAATCGTGAATTACGATTAAGTCAAATGGTTTATATTTAAGCATGAGATACAACCTACCAATCAATTTCTCTTTAGCCCAGTCAGGCAAAGCATTGACTTCTTCAGTTGTATTAATTGCTTCGATAATGTTTGTAGGAACAAACTCGGATTTCTCTAACAAGAACATTGCTTTCTCAAATTCTTGAGAGATACCTCCCTCTACTTTAGTAACACCTAACAAGAGATTATAAGTATCAAATACCTTTCTTGGTTCATAATTACATCTACGAACCATCTCACGCATAATGAATCCGTCAACTGAATGGATTACATTCGCTGCATTCTTAATATACCAATTTGATTTACCTTTTTCATAGATAGACCATTTAAAGGAAAAGCCATTAGACAGTGTTGTTTGATACCAATTACGTTGAGTAACTGGTGTAATAACAGTATGTCCATCTGGCATTACCCATTGGTATTGAGATGCTTCTTTATCAGTTGCATTCATAAGAATGTCACGCAAAGTTAAGCATGATTTCATTCTGTTATGAGCTGCTGCTAAAAATGCAGAGCGTTCTACTTCGTTAGGGAACTCTCGTTCTGGTGCACGTTTACTACCATACATCATTGGAACAATAGCTGCTTTAGCTGAAGAGCGCATGGATTTAATCTTATCTTCTGTAGGTTGAATACCTAAAGAATGTGCCATATCTTTATAAATGGCAGAATAAATATCACCACGTTCTTCACCAATTAGACCTGTATCTGTCAATGCAGGAATGTCCAATGTAAGAGTAGCTAAACACTGTACACCTGAGCATACAGCATCTAGAGAGATAGTATATCCAGTAGGTTTACCAGCTAAAGTATCTCTGTAAGCCAGCAAACCAGCGTAGAATAGTTCTGGTTCGCCTGCTAAATATGTTTCAACTACAGCCATTAAATATTCGTCTGTAGAGTCTTTTTGAACAACTGGTTCAATCTCACGATTAAACCAATTAATGCGTTCATCAAAGGATAGTTTATCCAGACCGTAGTTGTTTGCTACGTCAATTTTCAAATATTCCAAAGCAGTATATACGAACATAATTAAATCCTTAATCAAAGAAGTCTACTATATCTTTTACAATAGACTTATTAGCTAATTGAATGACAGCTTTAGAATAGCTATCGCCTTGTGTGTGGACATGGTATCCCATATCGTATACTCGTCCACGAGTATCAAATTTGTGTGTTAGAAAGAATGGATTATCACCAATTATTTCATGTACAAATTTGGATTGTTCAATGAATATTTTCCATTGAGCCAATCGTTCTTCATATATTTCTTTGGTTTCACCTTCTTTCATTAAACAGCTATTGTTTGTATGTGTGATATGGTCAATAACTGTTTTATTTAGAGATAGAGGTGTATTGTTCAGAGTTTCTAGTACGTCTGTACATACTCTATAACTATGATGATGAGTTAGGATAAGGCTATCCCTCTCATCTAAATAGTATCCACTACCTCTGTTATCACGATTACTGTTTATAACATTAGGAGGTATAACCATAGGAAGTTTATAAATTTTCTTCCTATATTCTTCCTCCATCTGAGGTGTCATTACCCATTTGGAATAAATCTCCAAATATTCACCTTTATACAACCAGTCAACCATATCCACATTCATCATTTTAATAATGATTTCTGCAATATATGATGCTGAAGCTGCTGAATCTAGCCAAGATTTCTTGACTAACATCTCAACCAGATTATGAATGTACATTTTTCGATGAACCAATAAAGCAGCACAAATAGTTTTAGCTACTTTCCATTCTTTTGGTTCACTGAAGTATTCATGATACGGTTCGATTGCACTTCTAATGCACTCTTTAAGAAATTTATGAGCAAGAGTCTTATTGTATTTAGACTCAATTTCTAATTGTTTTTCATAAGGGTTCATAATTAATCCTTTGGTTTGTACAGTTACAAAGTTAAAAGGGGCAAACGCCCCTTTGATTATTCATTTACTGGTTCAAGAACTACGCCATTAATAGGTGATTCTTGATATGTTTCTTGGTATTGCTGTTCTACCTGAGAATCAGTAATTACATCATCACTTGCCTCTGACTTGAAGGCAAATGACAACAATACGCCTACTAAGAAGCATAAGATGTACCATAAAATCTTTTTCATTTATTGTCCTTTCACGGTGCATTCACCGTTTTCAAACATACATTCAAGCTCTTCTTCTAGTAAGAAGAACTTACCTTTGTATTGGCTGTCACTGAGTACATAACCATAACCGTCACCAGTTTGAACATTGTTCAACATAATGACTAATGTATTACCACGTTTAGTTTCAATGATAGTACCAACCTCTCTTAAGGTTGGTTCATCAATGTCTTTAAATACTTCACCATTAACTGTAATAATATCTTTAATGCTCATGTTAATTCCTTTATGTTAATGAATAGGGGAAATCCCCAAACGACAAACAGGCGAAGCCGTTGTCTATTAAATAATTAAACAGTACCTAACAACTCTACGTTTGTAGGCACTGAGTCAAAAGATGATTCATTTGAAGCTTGTCTCCAAGCTTCTTGAATGCTGTTGGCATATACTACATCAGTAGTAGTTTTGCCAATGATATTTTCATACGTTACTAAGTACTCGAACATGATATTTCCTTTCTGTGTTAACAAATATGTTTATAGAAGCTGTTGACTGACAGCTTATATAAAAATACTTGTCTGTAATTGACGATGATATTAGGGAAGTATCTTATGATACTTCCCTTAGTTTTGGATTAAAGGATTTCAGAAGCGTCAAATACGCCAGTGTCCTCGTTAGCAGATTTCAGAGTGAATTTTAAACCACGTTGTTCTGAAATCTTTTCTGGTGATTCAGGTGTTAAATTTAGACTGCGTACAATCTTTTGAGCAGTCTTGTCAGCATATGAACCATCCAATGCATTGAATGCAATTTGTACCCAATCAGCACCAATTCTCATGTCAATACGCAACCAAGCTGTTGCTTTGACATTGATTGCATTGGTTTGAGCATTAGTTGCAGGTTGTACTTGGTTGGTTGGGTTGAACAGAGTGTCCATTTGTTTTCCTTTCGGTAAGAGTTAATGAAAATGGGAATTAATTCCCACATCGAAACAAAGGCGAAGCCGTCCTTCTTTTTTAGAGTTCAAGTAATATTTGTTTTAAGTTCTGTGTTCTGTTTCTGTGTTTGTGTAATGTGTATAAGTGTCAAACAAAAAACCATCCCGAAGGATGGTTTGATGGTTATTTAGCCAATTTCTCAGCAAAATAGGCTTCGATGTCCTTACCAAACTTGGTTTGGAACTTGGACAAGGAATCTTCGATTTGGATGAGTTCTTCACCCAAGTCCTTCAGCATTGAACGCTTAGTAACATACACGCGATGAGCATGGATGTCCTTACGAGCGTCTTTAGCAACAGAAGCGGCTTCAACACCAACCTCTGACCAGTCACTAACCATCTTAGCAGTATCACCTACTACCTTAGCAGTAGAGTCCAAGACGATAGAACCAGCGTTAGAGAAAGACTTCAGTAAATTCATGGGATGCCTCCAATAGTAAAAGTTAAGGGCAAAATCGCCCATAACGATAAGAAGGCGAAGCCGTACACCTAATAGAGTGAGGTGAGGTTATATGGGGGGGGGATAGGTCAACTTGGCAGCTGTGCCAAGTGTATGGGTGTGCTAAATTCATCTGTCTCTATCACCAAATTTGACTACCTTTCTATATGAGAATTATTATCAAGTGGAAGGGGGTATTTATAGGTACTTGACTTTAGAAAAAAATTCGTGTGTAGTTATAGCGCAAGTAATTGACTTGTTAACCTTATTTGGAGTTTGAAAAATGGAAAAGTGTTCGGCTGTAAAAGGTCAAAGCTTTATTAATAAGGCTGTGTACCATTTACTGTATAAGAACCATGAGAATGGTGATTTGCAGAAAGCCATTAAAGAGGAATATCCTCACTATGATGCTTGTGAGAAAGAGCCTGAGACTGTATTTGAGTCTGCTTTCAAGAGTGAACATAAACGTGTAGCTAATGCACCTGACTTTGACTGGTGTATCCCTAAGCAGCCTGTTCTTGTGGTTCATGACCCTAAATGGGAAGCCCCTCTCCCTTGTTGTTGTGATAAGAAAGAAGAGAAGGCTGCTGATGCAACTGAAGAGAAACCTGTAGCTCCAGTTGCTGAAGCTAATACACCTGCTGAGCCAGTTAAGCCAGGTACTCCTACTGAGGCTGGTTCGGGTAAACCTGAAGTTCGTAAGCCTAGTGACCATCTATAATAAGGAGGCATATAAATGAGTAATTGTTGTTGTTGTGTATTGCCTCCTGAAGAGAAGGCTTTTGTACGTCCTACTGCTGAGTGTCAATGTGAGGAAGTGGTAGTTACTTGTAACCCTGAGATTGTTACTATTGCTACACCTGCACTGGATTATGTTGAGGAAGAGACTGAGACTGTAGTGTTTGATAAGTGGAAGAAAGAACAAGCTAAGGTTGAACCTGTTAGTGGTGATTTCCAAGCTAAGTTGTTTGCTGCTCTTCATCCTAATGTTGCAGTTGCTGATACTACTGGTCGTGACTTGCAAGCTACTGGTGGTTGGACTAATCGTTCTATTGCTAAGACTCATGAAGAGATTCAAGTTGAGTTCATTAACAAAGAAGGTAAGGCTGCCAAGTTCTCAGAAGATGAGAATACTTTGGGTCAGGATGTAGGTGCTGCTGCTCGTAATCCTCGTAAGACTAAAGCTCAACGTGGTAAATAAGTAGTTTACTTTTTATGCAACCCCTAGTATCTTCTAGGGGTTTTATTTGTTTATTGGGTCAGAAGATGGAAACAGAGAAGTTAGATTTAGGTATTCCCTTACCTGCTGATAAAGATGTTAGAAAAGAACTTACATTTGCTAATAAAGTGCTGGGTGGTAAGAAGAATCTTGATACAGAAGGTAAGGATAGTGAGGCTTTGATTGAGATTGATAAGATACTTGCTAAGCCTAAGATTGAGCCTGTAACTGAAGAGTATATGGCTAGTATTGCTCCTCCAAAGATGAGTAAAAAGGGTATTGCAGTAGCTACAGAGATGATGAACAAGGCTATTGAAGGTATGGATGATGGCTTAGGTGTTCACTTTAGAGACCAGTGTATTGATTTGATTGGATGTCTCAAAGGGGAATCACCTCAGTCATTACAGCAGTACTACAATGCTGTTAAGTTCTTGGTTCATAAGATGGCTGGAGACTCTTTGATTAGGGCATACACTAAGACTTTCCCTGACAGAGTAGCAGAACTTCAGGCTAGTGGTACACCTGAGTCATTCTTACATAGCTATGCGAGTATCTATAATAAGACTAAGTTAGTGGTAGAACTGCAAGGTAGAATGCTTGTACCTTCACATATCATGTACCATGACTTCTTCCACTTGGCTGTTAAAACTCAAGTAGAGATTATGACTGATAAGAGTATTAGTCCGAAGGTTCGTTCTGATGCAGCTAACAGTTTGATGACACATCTGAAAGCACCTGAAGTTGCTAAGGCTGAACTGGAAGTTAAGGTTGAGGATAATAGTATTGTTGACCAACTGAAAACTGCTCTTACTTCTTTGGCTTCTCAACAGAAGAGACTGATTGATTTAGGTGAAGCTGATGTTGAAGGTGTATCTAAACAGGTAATCTACCAAGAGGTTGAAGATGGAAACAGTTAAGGCTAAGAAAACAGTTGATGATTATCTGGATGCTGTGGATTATGAAGAGCTTAAGAGATATAAGCCTAGTGAGTTTGCAATTACCTATCTGAACTTTATTAAGATGGTTAATGCTAGTGGTGATTACAATAACTCACCACCTGCTCACTTCAAGATGGTTGATGGTTTATGCGATAAGAATCAGTATCTGGCTAATCTTTGCTCTCGTGGTTTGTCTAAGACTTCCGTATTTGCTGAGTTCTTGATTCCTTATTTGGCTATCTTTAGAGAGATTCCTGGTTTTGGTTTAGTGGATACTGCTATCTATGTAGCAGATACTATGGAGAATGGTGCAAAGAACTTGAGAAAGAATATTGAGTTCCGATACAACCAATCTGAGTTTCTTCAGAAGTATTTACCTGAAGCTAAGTTCACTGACAGCTATATTGAGTTTACCAATATTGATGGTAAGAAGTTTGGTTTAAAGTTGTTTGGTGCTACTACTGGTTTGCGTGGTACTAAGATATTTGGTAAACGTCCTGTATTGGCTATCCTTGATGACCTGTTATCAGATGAGGCAGCTAGTTCACCTACTACTTTGGATAAGGTTAAGGATACTATCTATAAAGGTGTGATACCTGCTCTTGACCCAAGAAGAAGAAAAGTTATTTTCAATGGTACACCATTTAATAAGAATGACCCTTTGTATGAAGCAGTGGAATCTGGTTCATGGGTAGTGAATGTGTATCCAGTATGTGAAGAGTTTCCTTGTAGTAGAGAAGAGTTTAGAGGTGCTTGGGAAGAACGATTCTCTTATGATTCTGTTATGGCTCAGTACCAGTTGGCTAAAGGTTCTGAACAGATTAAAGCATTTAGACAAGAGATGATGTTGAGGATTACTTCTGATGATGACAGAATGATTCTTGATTCTGATGTTAGATGGTTCAATACACCTGATGTAATGAAGAATAAGGCTGACTATAACTTTTATATTACTACTGACTTTGCTACATCTACTGCTCGTAAAGCTGACTATACAGTAATTGGTGTATGGGCTATTGATAGTGAAGGTAACAGGTATCTAGTAGACGGTAGGATTGGTAGGCAGTTAATGAATCAAACCTTCGATGACTTGTTTGCTTTGGTTCGTCAATACAATCCTATGGGTGTAGGTATTGAGGTATCTGGACAACAAGGTGCATTCATCTCTTTGATTAAGAATGAGATGGGTAAAAGAGATTGTTACTTTACTTTGGCTCGTAGTAAAGACAGTAGCAGAGAAGGTATTCCTGCTAAATCTAACAAGATGGAACGGTTTAGATTGACTATCCCATTTTGGAAGAATGGTAAGTTCTACCTACCTAAAGACCAGAAAAACTCTAAGTTAATCACAGAGTTGACAGACGAGATTTCAATGGTTACGATTGATGGTATCAAAAGTAAGCATGATGATGTATTAGACATGATAAGTCAGTTAGAACAGATGTATATTGTTCCACCTGACCCAAAGAAAGCTGTTACAGCACAGCCTATCGAACACAATATGTTTCACTTCAATGATACCGATTTAAATCAAGAGCACAATCAATCTGATTATTTGGTGTAACTATGAAACTGAGACAACTATTAAGCGATATGGCATTAGGTGAGTTACAAGGCTCACCTGCTGTTGAGACAGGTACATATAATATATTGCCTGCTTACTTACCAAAAATAATTCAATCATTAAATCGAGCCTTAGATTACTTCTATACGGTATTTCCGTTTAAGCAATCTAGCTTGATTATTCAGCTATACTCTGGACTGAGCCATTACTATCTGAACTCTAAATATGCCATGAGTAATCTCCTATCGACCGAAAAAGTCAGATATATCATGGACAGTCCAGAGTACCCTTTTAAAGATGATTTAATCAAGGTACTTGCAGTACAGGATATGGAAGGTAATCAACTTCCTATCAATGATTATTTCAGTCCGTATTCCGTTATGCTCCCAGAGTATAACTGTATCCATGTTCCTAACATGACAGAAGGTCAACTCTCTGTCTTGTATAGAGCAAAGCACCCTGAAATACCTTATACAGAGCCATTGGATTTGGATTGGGAAATTAATATTCCTGCTTCATTTCAATCGGCTCTACAAGCATATGTAGCTTGTCTTTTCTATCAGAACATGGGTGGTTCTAAACATAATGAGTCTAATGCTTACTATGCTAAGTTCCGCACATTGGTTGAGGAATTACAACGACAAGGTTTGGGGGTAGAAGAGGGTATTACTATTAATCAAAAACCTTATATGAGAGGATGGATTTAATGTATCCACATTTGTCTGATGTTAGACCAATGGGCGTTAATAACCTGAATCAGTTGGTGCATTACCAGATTGGTTCAGAATCATATGCGGTGGTGCATCAGGTATACCTTCATCTTCAAATGCTGAAGTCGCTATCTGATAATCTACCTCATATTACTAAGCTCGGTACTAACGTAAACAAGCTGGAGTTCTTCCAGCAATATCTAGGTTCTATTGTTGCTCTTGCAGAGAATGTTAATGCATTGATTAGACTTGCTGATAATGTTCCCTTCCTGAGTCAAATTGCACCTAGAGTACAGCAATTTGTAGAGAATCAAGAAAAGATTCAATATGAATTAGAAACTCAAAAAGTAGTATTCAATGAAGCTCTTGCTTTGATGGAAACTAACATTAAGAATGTTGAGGACTTGTTTGTTCAATACGAACGTTGTCTGCAAGAGAACATTGAGCAACATCGTACACTTCTGGCTAATGACTATGCTGAGTATTCTAAGCGTCTGACTGCTGTTGTAGAGGACTTGGAAAGTATTGCAAGAGTAACTAAAGCTAATGCTAGTCTGACTGAAGAAGTATCTAAACGAGTTGATGTAGTTGAACCTGCATTGCTTGGTTTGTTGGCTACTGAAGCTGTTGCTAAGGCTACTTATTCAGATTGTCCTAAAGCAAGACGTAAAGCTATTAAGGCTATTGAAGCTTCCGAGAAAGCTGGTAATGATGAGTCTATCAATAGAGATAGATTGCGTCATGAAGGTGATTTGAGTGTTGTCGCTAACTTGAGCGAAGGAGAATAAGATGTTGGAACGTTTATTGGGTAAATTCCCTATATTCGCCTCTAAAGCTAAAGTAGGCAATCTGAAAGATGTAAACAACACTACTTACTACGGTGATTCAAATAACTTCTGGCGAACTAATAAACTGCCTTATGAAATGGGTTTCGATAAGCAACCTACCAAAGAACAGTTGAATGGTGTACTGAACTTCTTGACTGCAAATCTTGGTTATTTGTTTGACAGAGGTGTTCCGGAGTTTACTTTGAATATGGCTTATCCAAGAGGTGCTGTTGTTACGTTTGATGGTCATTTGTATATCTCTCAAACTGATAAGAACACTACTCACATCAGTTCAGTACATTGGAAAAAAATTGATGTAGAAGCTAGTTCTGCTAAAGATAAAACACCTGTTGGTACTATTGTTACTGTACCTATGAATACTCAAATGGATGGTTACATTGAGTATATAGGTGGTGATAAATTTGATAAAGCCATGTATCCAGACCTGTATCAAGCTCTTGGTTCAGATACATTTGCCGTAAGCTGTTCCAATGAATTTGATGGTTTGCCTGTTGGTTCTATGGTTCATGTTGTAGGTGATGCACCTGTACCTGCTGGCTGGATTGAATGGGATGGTTCTTACGGTAAGTTGGCTAAGTATCCTGATTTAGCAAGAGCATTGAGAAGAATAGCTGAGGGTATGCCTTTGGGTAAGACTCGTGAGCATTGGATTCAAGCTCTGAATACTGATTCTCTTCCTATGTTTGAAGGACATTTCCATCTGGCATTTGGTGAGAATGGTGCATATGAGACAGATACTACTAAACGTGAAGAGTTTATCTCTGCACCTGCTGTAATCACTGACATTAATAAAATTAACCCTTTAGGATACAAACAATGTGTGAAAGAATCCGCAAGCAATCCTGTGGTAAGCACGCCCACTTCTACGTCAGAAGCGAGCTTTGCAAGCCCGTATGTGGTTGTTGCTCAGAGTGCAAACGAACTGCAACAATCGACCCATGCCTTCCGTTCCGTCTTGGGAACTGGAGACGAGACCAAGCCGAAAACCCTGTATACAAAGGTTATTATCAAGGCAGTACACCCTCGCCAATCGGCTATTTCCACTACTCATAAACAACTAATTAAGGCGTTCTAACATGAAAAGAGTAAATCAAGTAAAAGTATTCGCAAGTGAAGCTGCCTCTGGTAAGTATTTGCCTGTTGAATTTGGTACTAACAAAGTTGTTGGTAAAGACAGTGTAGACCGTATTGCTAATGCTAACTTCAAGTTTGGTTTGGAATCACTGGAAGGTGATTTGCAAATGAAAGATTTGAACAGTGTATTGCTGTATCAAGGCTCACTGTTGGCTTACCTGTATGAAAAAGGTGTAGCTGAGTTCTCTCCATTCCAACGCTATGACATTGGTGCAGTAGTCTCTCATGGTGGTCATTTGTGGATTGCTAAGGAAGTAATTGAACCTACTTCTAAAGAGTTTGAACCTGACCCATGTGACCCATGTAAGAAACCAGATTGCTGTAATCCTGTATTCCCTAGCAAAGATACTGGCTGGTGTCAGTTTATTACTAGCTGTGAATACGATGCAGTTATTCAAGAACTGAAAGACAAAGATGAAGCTTTGCAAAAAGCTATTGATGCTACTAAAGGTGTTAAGTCTTTTGTCTTTAATAAAACCTCTGGTAACTATGAACTGACCTTGGATGACAATACTGTCCTTCATGCTGGTCATACTGCTGGTGTGGAATTGCGTAATTTTGATGGTTCTTATGTAGCTGGTTATATTCATTCAACCTCTCAAGGTGAATAAACATGAATACAAATTCTATCGAAAATGCTGTTCTCGCTCGTGATGTAGGTAAAACTATTCACTGGGAACGGCTGGAAGATAAGAAGTTGGATGTGAATGTTGGTAACACCCTCACTGTTAGCAAGGATGGTGTTATCAATGTTGACCCAACTAAACTTCCAAGAGTAGCTGATAAAGATGCTCGTACAGGTGATGTAACCATTCATAACCCAGATGGTAATGATGTAGTTCTAGAGACTCCTCGTGTCCGTATTGGCGTGAATGGTAACTGGTTCATTGATGGTGTAGACACTGGTAAACCTTCCAGAGGGGAAGCTGGTGAAAAAGGTGATACTGGTGCACCTGGTGCTAAGGGTGATACTGCTGAAGCTAAAGCAGGATTGGATTGTGCTGCTATTGATGCTTTGCCTAAGAAAGCTTGGAAGAAAGGTACTACTATTCTAGCTAAGCAAGACGGTGAATGTATCCAATTAGTATCTGAATCATCTTTAATCAGTGATTTGATTGTTAGTGCTGGCGTAGATAAACAGTCTGGATTTGTAGGTGATATCTATATTGCTACATTCACTGTAGCTAACTTGGGTGAAGGTGATGTTGATGAAGCTACATTCACTGTACAAATCCCCGCAGTATCAGGTATTAGAGCCAGTGAGCAGACTTTTACTAAAGATAAAGTAGAAGTAACAGCTAACGAGTCAACTAATACTTATACTCTTCGTAAGTTCCAAGCATCTGGTTCTTTTAAGTTAAGAATGACTTTTATACTGGAAGAAGCTGGTAGTTTTCCTATTAATGGTGTGGTATCTACTAATGCTGCATTTGAAATTAAGAAAGAAAACAATCAGACTACTCTTGTTATTAGTGCTTCAGAAAAAGCTCAGAATAAAGACTCATGTGACTTGATTCCTATTGTGGATAAAGCTACAGGTATTCAATTAGTGTCTGCAACATTTCAGGCAGATGGCTCTGTAGGTATTGAAAACGATTCAAGAAACATGAGAGTTAACGCTTATATCAATGATGATACTTTAACTGGTAAAACCTTTAAAGTTACTGGTGCAGTAAGTGCTGCAATGTTCATCATTAAAGATATGAAAGTTGACCCTACTACTGGTACTCAGTTAAAAGGTTCATCTGACTGGTATCCTTCTGCTGCTCTCTTTAAAGAAGACGGTAAAGGTACTATGCGTATTAGTTACGTTGTAGGTACTCAACGTGAAACTCTCTCTGCCTCTTCTTCTAAACTACCTCCTTCCGATGGTACATTTGAGCAGAGTGATGATTTCACATTTGCTAATGGTGAATTTACTATTAATGCAGAAGATGTGAATGGTGCTGTAATCTTGGTTAAACCTCAAGGTACATCATGTGGTTGGCAGGCTGCTTATGTGTTTGCAAGTTACGCCTATAAGCTTAAATGTACTAATGATTTTGTATCTAAAAAAGTAGAAAACCCTGCTATTGAAGGTGTAGTTCTTAATGCACTTCCTCCTCAATATGTAGAGATTGGTGGTAAAGCTGATGGTTACATTTTTGGCTCATTCACTCGTGCACAACAAATACCTAACCTTACTAAGTTTGCTAATAAGCTTAAAGTATTAGAAGCTCCTGCTGGTAAAACTACAGTTAAGACGATTACTAGTACTTGTGCTGACTTTACTGAAAACTTACAAGGTGCAATTAGTACAGAGACTAGTAATGAAGGTAAAACTATTACTATCACTGTTAGTCCTGAAGCACAAAAAGGTAGTGAATTAATTATATCTAACATTAAAGTTAAGGTGATATAAATGCAGATTAAATTAAATGACCAAACAGCAGAAGTGGAATTTCCATCATGGTTCATTGAGTTGTTAAGACCTGCTGATGTAGCTTCTAAAGTCTATCTAAGACCTAAAGCTAATATTGCATTTAAAGTCTTGCATACTGACCGTTATAACGGTGAAATTCAAGAGTATGGTGGTAAAGCTGAAGTAGTAGTAAGTGAAGGTAAGAAAGCATCTTTAGGTATTACTACTGAAGCCAAGACTATTTACAATGCTTTTGCTACTCCAGAGTTCTCTACAGAATTTGGTATTGCTAAAGTAGCAGTTTCAACTAAAGGTCATGTAATTACTCTTCATGTTGAATTAGCAGAAGAAGTTACTGAGCCAGTCACTGTTACTGTAAATTGGCTTGTAAAAGGTACAGACAAGAAATAAGGAAAAGATATGCGACAACAAAACGCACAAAACTTTGTCCATGCTAATGATATTGACCTCAATAGAGGTTTTGCATGGGATGAGAAAACCAAGAAGCTATGGATTGATTTGAGAGAGTTGGTAGACCTGACTTCTCTTATTATCAATCCTCAGACTGGTAAATTGGTAGTTAATCCTGAACCAGTAGATAACCTGACTAAAGCTTTGAATGCAGCTAAAGATGAGTTGGATGATAGGATTAATGACTTGGCTCAAGCAGTTGACCATAAAGAGCTGTCTATTCTTGAGAATCTTAAACTTGCTTTGGAGACATTGAAAACTTCTCTGATTAAAGTATCTTCAGATTACACAGATGGTGAAGTTGCTAAGGTTAAACAGGCTATTGATGGTGTAAAAGAACTGGTAGCTGCTGGTATTACTCTTGGTTCACGTTCAGGTTTGTCAGGTAAAGGTACTGCTACTGAGCCATTGCAACTGGATTTGAATGTTGGTTCTACTCTGCAAGGTAATGGTAAAGATACTGCTCTGAACATTGCTGATGAAGTAGTTAGAAAGATTAATAATCTTGATACTGCTGTCCAAGCTTTGCAAAATGAACCAAAAGTACCTGAGACACTGGCTAATGATATTGCTAAGATTAAGCAAGGTCTGAGTGAAGCTCAAAACGATATTAGTATCTTGAAACGTCCATGCTCTGTTGCAGTACGTTCAGTATCTAATGGTGGTACAGTGGCTCAGTCAGATGGCTATCTGTTTGTTGATGGTGGCACTGTTACCGTTCCTGCTACTCTGAATGTTGGTTTCCAATGTACTATTGTTCAAACAGGTACTGCTGATGTAACCATCAGAGGTGAGAGTGCTGAAGTTATTGCTCCGTATGAAGGCTCTCTGACCCTTGCAGGTGCTAATGCAGCAGTAGTCTTGGTTCATGTTGAACAAGGTAAATTCCGTCTCTTTGGTCAAACTAAGTGAGGTAAGTAATGGGTCTTGGTAAGATTTTTAAAAAGACCTTGATGCCGTGGAAGGACGATAATCTCAAAAAGATTCTTGTCCCTCCTCTAGCAATCAAGCCAAAGGATTTGAGTATCTTAAATCCTAAGTATGCATTGAATCCTATTGCAGCTTTCAAAGACATGAAGAATGTTCTTCCTCATGTGTTGGCTCAATCCCCTCTGTTGTTTATTCCTAACAAGAAGAAACCAGAGGGTTATCAGGAAGGTGATGTAATCCCTATTGAATTGAGTGTAGCTACTACAACTAATCCAAATGGTGAGATTACTTACTATATTGTACCTGCTAACTATCATGCCAAAGATGTTGTAGATACAGGTGGTGATGCAACTAAGTTTGAAATTACTCATGGTTCTTACAGAGGATTCAGAAGAGTTGTAGACGGTGAATCTATCTATTGGGAACTTAAGGTTATGCCTGAAGCTGGTTATACAGGTGATATGGAAGTAACCATTAAAGATACTGCATTCCATCTTAATGACAGACCTTTTGTTAAAAACTTAGTATGGACTGGTACTCGTAAAGTAGAGAGTAAATTCCCTATTGATGTATCTTTGGTGTCTGGTTCATATGTGGATAATCATACAATTTCTTACACATTAAGAATTGATGTTCCTAATAAAGTAATCCTTACTGATACAGAAGTTGCAGCATCTAATTTCACTACTTCAGGTGAATTAAAATCTGTTACAGTTAGAGACAATGCAGTACATCTGGTTATTGAGGAATCTTCTAAAGAAGCTTTAGAGTTAACTGTAGTTGAAGGTTTCCTTCACTCTACTGATAACCGTACCAATATGGGTACTAGCTTAGCTATTGAACCTCGTACAGCAACAGGTGAGGATGGTTCAGGCTATGTAACAGTAATTGATACTCAACCTTACCGTACTAGAATTAAGACTGGTATTTGCTGTCCATGTAGTCCTACTCCGATTGTAGGTGTACTGAATAAACTATTCTCACGTTTCTTAGTGAAAGACTTTACTAACTCTTGTGATTTGAAGTGGGTATTTGGTAACTCAAAAGGTGAACTTACTGTTAAGCAGGATGGCTTGTATCAAATCAATATTGCTTCTAACGGTGCTAATGTACAACAAGGATTTGACCTTGTAGATGGTACTAATACAGGTGTTATTCTGGCTTCTGCTGGTGATGTAATCTCTTACCATATTGGTGAGACTACACATATTGTGTACAAGGATTTTGTACTTAAATCAGCAAAACCTGCTCAACCTGCTGACTATTCTGGTGGTGTAACTGTTCGTTATTTGGGCGATATTAAAAATGCACCTGATGCTAAGTTGCTTACTAGAGATGCAGCTAATGACATCTTGAATCAAAAAGCTGGTGCTACTTGGCTCAACCTGGTTTACCCATCTGGTGAGAAAGTCTTTGATTTGTTTACCAATGTATTGCCTGCTGTAGTAACACCTGAAGGTGATTGGACACATACTCCAGTTAACCGTGAGCAATGGTACTACACTGAGGTTACTGTACCTAAAGACGGTGATTACATTATTTCTTGTTTTGGTGATGATACTGCTTCATTGTTGATTGATGGTGCACCTGTATTGTGGGGTCAATCTCTTAATAGAAATACCCAAACAGCAGACGGTCAAATCACTATTGCAGGTGGTCAATTCACTAAACATCTGGAAAAAGGTAAACATTTATTCTTTGGTTACAACAAGAATACTGTAGATAACTCTTTGCAGTATTTCTGCTTGTCAGTACGAGATGCACAAACCAAAGAAGAGTTTGCTGATGGCTTGGCTTACAAATTAATGGATTTGCCATTGAATTGTGAGAATCAAGTTACTACTCCTAAATTGTGGAGTGATACTGGCAATAAAGTATTTAATCTTGGTGGGGATAAAGTTATCTCTAACATGACCGTAAATAAAGAACCTGCCACTACTAGACCAATTTTTAATAGACAAGTTAGATAGGACTAATCATGTACGATAATAGACGTGTTACAGTTAAAACTGGTTGCTGTATCCCTAAAGTGGAACAGCCTAAAGAAGAACCTAAACCAGAAGTAAAAGATGAGAAACCAGCAGTTAAAGGTGGTTGTCGAATCGAATCTATTGTTGCTATTTCAAGAGTTAATGGCAAGATTATGGTAATGTATGACGATTGCACATATACTGTAGCTGACCCTAAAGTCTTGGATGAAGACATTTGTGGTGCTGGTGAACAGCCCAAACTGAATCTTGAACCACTGACTGACCTCAGTGGTAAAGATAAAGCTCAAGTGGTAGCACTTGAAAATTCTGAAAATTGATATAAGGAAATAAATAATGGCTCAAGTTGTTTTTAAAGAAGACATTGGTACTGGTCTTGGCGTAGTTCAAGGTAAACTGGCTGTCAAAATCGACCCTGCATCTAATGCAGCTCTGACTGCTTCTGATGCTGGTTTGAAACTGGATTTGCCTGCTGCTGTTAAGTCTATTACTGCTGTTGCTATCGAAGGTAATAAAGTAAAAGTTACTGACTCTGAAGGTGTAGAGAAAGAACTGGAACTGCCTGCTACTACTGTTGATGTTAAGTTGCAAGGTGCTGAAATTACTCCTGAAAACAAATTGAAACTGACTCTGAGCGATAACTCTGTTATCGAAGCAGACTTGGCTAAGTTTGTTGATGCACCTAAATCTGCTGATGATTACTGGACTGAAATTAAAGCTTTGGCTGATTTCGGTACTGCTGTAAAAGAAGCAGTTAAAGGTGAAGTAGTTCAAGACTTAGCTGGTAATACTAAAGGTTATTTGGTATCTGCCTAATAGTTGAATACTCTCTCTACTTCGGTAGAGAGGTTTAACTTCTAGGAGAAGATATGAAAGTAATTCAACCTACTGACCTTCATACAGATGACTTCAGTATATCTAATGGTAAGGTTAGAGTATTGAAAAGCGTTAATAAATATAATCTGACTTATGAGAGTGCAACCGTATTTACTGACCATATTGGTAAAACCAATGATGCCGGTAACAGATTATATCTTCAAGTATCGGATGGTTTAGGCAAAGTTCATATTGATGGTAAGTTTGTTACTGCTGCAAGTAACAGAGTTATTGCCAGACTTCCTACTAATGCACCTACACCAAAGAGCTTGGTTGAAGTAGGTATGTATATAGGTGATACCTTTGGTTCAATATGGATTAATGCCAATTCTCATGATGTTTATGCTACTGGTGTTCCAGTAGGTAAACGTATTATTGTAGATTTAATAGGATTTTTCGTATAATTTTTTTGGAGAAAAACAAATGAAAATTATTCAAGTAATTGATTTAGATGGTACTACTGTTAAAGTGGACGAGACCGACCCAAGCGAGCCTAAGATTGTGTCTGCTTTGCAGTTCGATAAGGCTACGCACAAGGCTGTGCCTATCGCGGAAGCTGCGGAATTGATTTTCGCCAAACCCCTCAACGCCAACGTCGAGGCCGTGTGCATCGGCTACAAAGGTGCTGATGGTAAGACTTATGGTCTTGAAGATAAGATGTTCGCGCCAGTTGAACCTACACCTGAACCTGCGCCGGTTAAGCGCAACGGCTTTATCGAACTGACTATCCCGTCAGATTACGCCGGTAATCCCGAACTCAAAATCCGTCCACGCGACGGCGAGGGCGACAACTTTAACCAAAACGAACTGTACAATGGTGCTGACTTGAACAACGGCATCTACGCTACGCTCGGCGATAACAACGTGTACCACTTCACTCATGTGGCCGTTGATGGCGAGGGTGTACATACACTCCGTGCAGATAAGGTGTATCGCGAACCGTTGGACGTGTCTATGCGTGTGCAGTTCGGCACGAGTGCGGACGTGATGGAACGCAATGTGTCGTTGGGTAAAACCGGTGCATTAGACGGTTTAAACTATATTGGTGCTACGTTCCGTGTAGGTGTACAACAAAGTGTACACATTGTCGACGTGTTAACAAGCTTAGACCATTTGTAAACAAAAAGGAAATTGAATCATGGTCAGTAGTATAAGACTATGATTAAGGATAACTTATGAGAATCAGTAGAATGATATATGGTAAAGATACCAGAAGCTTAAGATGGTTTAACTTAATTTACCACTTCTTATGGCTTAGTCTCTTGCTGGCTCATTTGACTGACCTATTTGTTATTGACCTACCTGAAGCATTTGCTGTCAATAATAGTTTATTCGTATGGTTCTTGCTATGGTGTGTTACCTTGTCCGTGTTTTCCCTCTGCTCTTGTGGTAGAGGGAGACAAGTGGCTAAGTATGTGTCACTGCTCTTAGGTTCACTGTGCCAGCTTATTATTGCTGCCAAGTATATGGTGAATTATCCACCACTAACTCCAATGGTGCTCATTAGCTTTGTATTGTTTGCATGGTTTATGGGTGCTGCAATTTTCACTAAACAGGAAACAAAGAAAAAATATGACAACACTGCATCATAGTTACTTGGTGTTTGTTGTGATTGTTATAGGCAGTGTTCTTGGTTCAATCAAATCCAGTTTGGATGGAAAACCTTTAAGAAGGCGTACCAGAGTGATTAACTTCTTTCTGGGTACTTACTGTGGTATTTCAGTAGCATACTACTACCAAGGTCAATTCGGGGTGAGTCTTTTAGCATTAGTAGCATTAGTTTCATCAATGAATGGTACTAATATCTTGGAGGTGTTAGGGGAAACACTTCCAAGTATTACTAAAAAATGGCTCTATTCAAAAGCACAATTAGAGGAGACTAAAGATGTCTTACAATCTGTCAAACAAATCGAAAGAGAAACTCTCTCAAGTCCATCCGAAACTGAAAGCAGTGGTGGAGAGAGCAATTCAGATTTCAACAGTTGATTTCTCAGTTCTTGAAGGTTTAAGAACAGTAGAACAACAGAAACAAAATGTTCGTAAAGGCGTAAGTCAAACTATGAACAGTATGCATCTGAGACAGTCTACGGGCTACTCTCATGCAGTAGATTTGATTCCTTATCCACTTAGCTGGGATGCTAAGGGTTTCTATTCTATTGCTAAAGCCATGCAGCAGGCTGCTCAGGAGCTTGGTACAGCGATTCGTTGGGGTGGTGCATGGGTAAACATTACTAGCACAAAAGATTCGCCAGAATCGTTAGTTTTGGCTTATACTAATGCCCGTAGAAAATTAGGTAAAAAAGCCTTTATTGATATGCCCCATTTTGAGGTAATTTTGTAATGTTTGATTCTATTAAATTCTGCCAACGCCGTATTGAAGAATACGAGATTAAGCTTGCTTTAGCAGAAGCTGAACATGATACAGCTACTGTTGAACAGTTGCGTGCAGATATTGAGAATTACACTAAACTCTTAGACTTTTACAATAATAAGAAGTAAGGAATACCATGTCAGATAATGTAAGAATTGCAGAGAACATTAAAGCCATCATTCAATCTGGTGGTTTTAGAGAATCTAAGTTAACAGATTGGGCTAATGAACCTACTGTAGAAGCTTTGAAATCTGACATTAATAATGCCCAAACATTTCATGCTGCTCAAATGAGTAAAATTGATGAGTGGGATAAACTTCTTAATTGTGAAACCAATAAGGCTAGTATTAAAAAAGGTCGTTCGGGAGTTGCACCTAAAGTTATCAGACGTTTGGCTGAATGGCGATATGGTGCTCTCTCGACAGCCTTTCTGAATGAAAAGCATTTGTTCCATGTGAATGCTTATGCACCTGAATATTTGTTTGGTGCAGTACAGAATGAATTAGTATTGAACTTCCAGTTCAATGCTTTAATAGACAAGGTTAAGTTCATTAATGACCTTGTTAGAAGTGCTGTTAATACAGGTACAGCTATTGTTCGTGTAGGTTGGGAAACTGAGACTCAAACCAAAGAACATGAAGAACCTGTATATCAATACGTCACACCTGACCCTCAACAATATCAGATGTTGCTTATGGCTCTCCAACAGATTGACCAAGAGATGCAACAAACTCAGGTAGAGACACCTAATGAAACTCAAACCTTTCAAGAATTGCCTGAAGATTTTCAAGAATCTTTAAGAGCTACTTCACAATTTGGTAGACCAATTATTGCTATTAATACTGGTCAGACTCAGATTGTCAAAGAAGAGGTCGTTACTAAAAACAGACCATCAGTCAAAGTTATTCCTAATTCTAGTTTGATTATTGACCCTTCTTGTGAAGGTGATTTTTCTCAAGCTAGATTCGCTGTCTATAAATTTACTACTAGTTATTCAGAACTGAAGTCTCAAGGTATTTATAAAAATCTTGATGAAGCTTTCAATGTTGGTTTAGCTGACCTTCAAATGGATAGTACATTCTTGAACCAGAATGATGATATTTACAGCAAAGAGAATTTAGATAAGATTAATAGCTTTAACTTTAGTGATAAAGCTCGTAAGAGAGTTACTGCATATGAATATTGGGGATACTACGATATTGATAAAACTGGTATTGTTCAAGCTTTTGTGGCTACTATCGTTGGTAATACTATTATTCGTATGGAACGTAGTCCGTTTCCAGACAATAAACTTCCTTTTGTCGTTATTCCTTATTTGCCTGTATTTGGCTCTGTTTATGGTGAGCCTGATGGTGAGCTTGTCAAAGACAATCAGCAGATTATTACCGCTTTAACAAGAGCAATGATTGACATTAATGCACGAAGTGCTAATGGTCAAATTGCTATGCCTAAAGGCTATTTAGACTCTGTTAATGCAGATAGATTCAACAGAGGTGAAGATTATCAGTATAATCCTATTGGTGCACACCCAGCAGAGGCTATCTTCATGCATACAGCTAGTGAAGTTCCTGCTTCTATTATGGGTCTCTTACAGCAACATTATGCTGAAGCAGAAGCTGCTACAGGTGTTAAAGCATTCCAACAAGGTATTGATGGTAATGCATATGGTCAGGTTGTACAGGGTATGAGCCAAGCTATTACAGCTATGACTCAGCGTGAATCTGATATTTTATTTAGATTGTCTCAAGGTCTGAAAGAAGTTGGTAATAAGATTGTTGCCATGAATGCTCTCTGGCTTAGTGAAGAAGAGACCATTGCAATTACTCAGAATGAGTTTCAGACTATTAGAAGAGAAGATTTAGCTGGTGATTTCTACTTAGATGTATCAGTTAAATCTAATAGTGAATCAGAAGGTAAAGCTCAACAGTTAACCTTCTTAATGCAAACATTAGGTAATAATATACCTTTTGATTTGACTAAAATATTCCTTGTTGAGATTAGTAGATTGTATAATCTTGATACTATTACTAATCTTATTCAGAAATATGAACCTCAGCCTGACCCGATTGAACAACAAAGAGTTCAAACTGAAATGGCTGAAGCTGAAGCTAGAGTTGCTAAACTTCGTGCTGAAGAAGAATACTTCTTGGCTCGTAGTAACTTTATTCAAGCTCAAATGGGTCAAGTACAAGCTGATACTGACCAACGTAATCTGGACTTCTTAGAACAAAAAGAAGGTATTACACATGAACGTCAGAAAGAGATTGTTGAAGCTCAAGCTAATGCTCAAAACAGAGGTAAGATTGCTCAAGAGCTTATTAAAGGACATAACAGTGCTAGAGTTGCTGATATTAAGGCTCAAGAAGCTAAAGCCAAAGCAGCTCAACAAGCTAAAAATAAATCTGGTAACAAATCTAGTGGCTCTAAACCAAAGGTAAAGATTAATAGACAGACTGGCTTACTGAATCCTGAATACAGAGCATTGCCAAGAGGTCTACACATAGCTGATGGTTTAGGTAACTACATTAGAGGCGATAACCAACAATAGTTTTTTAACCACCATTAAGGACACGAAATGGAAATCTTAAACAATGAGGGTAAAAACGAATACGAACTGACTGTAGAGCAGTATCGTAAGAGTATTGAGTTAGGAGAAGCTTTAGAGCGTCTCCGTAACAACCCTGACTTTAAACTGCTTATTATGGAAAATTATCTTCATGATACTCCTGCTGAACTAGCTAAAGTGATGGTTCTTGTAACACGAGAAGAATCTCGTAAGGATATTACTAATGAGATTATTGGTGTTGGTTCACTTCACAAATATCTCTCTACTATTCAAAGCAGAAGTCAGGATGCAAGAGCTAACTTGGCTGAGGCACAACGTATGATGCAAGAAGGTGAATACTAATGAATCAAATTGATTATGAAAATCCACAAGTACCAAGCCAAGAAGTACCACAGGAAACTGCGACTGAAGTACCCGAACAGGTACAAGAAGTTGAGCAGACTGCCCAGATTCAAGAGCAATCCCTTGAAGATATTATTAATATGTCAGATGACCAATTTGACAAATTAAATCCTTCAGATTACGGTTATCAAGAATCTAGTGAAGGTTTAGTAGATACTGGTACTAATCCTCAAGAACAAGTTGAGCAAGTTCCTGAAGAACAGCAAGCTCAACCTGAAACAGAATCCACACAAGACGGTGTTAATTTTGAAGATTTCTACCGTCAAGTCACTGGTGAGTTCAAAGCCAATGGCACAACAATGCAGCTTACCAATGCTGAAGATATTGTTCGTGCAATGCAGATGGGTATGAACTATCAGAAGAAGATGCAGTCAATTAAGCCTCATCTTCGTACTCTGAAAACACTAGAGCAACATGGTATGTTGGGCGAAGATAAAGTTAAATTCGCTATCGACCTGTTGCGTCATGACCCATCTGCAATCAGTCAACTCTTGAAAGAATCGAATGTTGATACTTATGATTTGCCTGATGTTGAAGAGAACCCCTACCAATCAAGCACAACTTTGGTGGATGAGCATCAGCTCAAGTTTAATGACACCATTGAAGAATTAGGCGGTTATTCACACGGTAAAGACATTCTCAATCAGGTTCAAGCTTGGGATGATAAATCCACAACAGAGTTGTATGAAAAGCCCCATTTGCTGTTAACTCTAGCTGAGCAAGCAGAAACTGGTCTTTATCAAGATACTATGAGTATTATTGCTAGAGACAGAGCACTGGGTAAAATCCCAGATAATATGACAGATATTGATGCATACGATTATGTTGCATCTACCTTGTTGCAGAACGATGTTCAAGGACGTTACAAGCATAATGTAACTACTCCTGCACACCAACCACAATTACAACAAGTAGTAGGTAACAACATTCGTCAAGGTGTTCAACAAGCTGCTCGTACTGCTCCTGCTGGCTCTAATATTACTAGAGGTGCAGCTACAGACCCTGTAAATGCTCGTATTGATGTAATGGATATTCTCAATATGAGAGATGAAGATTTTGAAGCACTTGGTTCTTATGAGAATGTGCTGAAAAAGTTTAAATAATTTTTTATTTTTAGAAAGTTAAATCATGAGTGAATTGAATCCTATCCCTACTCCTGCTTATACCCCTACATCTGCTCATAATGCAGATACCTTTACTCCTCGTGCTCATCAGCACAATGACCCTACTGGTGTGTTTGGTTTCCCGATTCCAAGCTCTATTGGTAACCAAAACAAGGCTGCTTTCTACATCAAATCTGTGATGGTTGAAGCTGCTCGTCAACGTAAGTTTGGTGCTTTGGCTTCCACTATCTCTATGCCTAAACATCAAGGTAAACGTATCCGTGGTTGGCACTTCCTGCCATTGCTGGATGACCGTAACATGAATGACCAAGGTATTGATGCTCGTGGTGTTCAAATCCGTAATGGTAACTTGTATGGTTCTACCAAAGACATCGGTAAGATTGTTGCTGCATTGCCAGTAATCACTGAAACTGGTGGTCGTGTAAACCGTGTTGGTTTCCAACGCCGTGAAATCGAAGGTACTTTCAACTCATTTGGTTTCTTCTATGAATGGACTGATGAATTTGAAATGTTCGACTCTGACCCATCTGTGCTGCAACGTATGTATCGTGAAGCCATGATTGGTGCTGAGAAAATCCAAGAAGATATGTTGCAAATCGACATTCTGAATGGTGCTGGTACTTTGATTTATGCTGGTGGTGCTATCTCTGATGACACTATGGATGATACTTGTCAGTTGTCTTATAAGACTCTGCAACGTCTTGACCGTGCATTGACTGCTGTTCGTACTCCTAAACATACTAAAATCATCAAAGGTTCAACAATGACTGATACTCGTACTTTGACCAGTACTCGTTTCATCTTCGTTGGCTCTGAAGTGATTCCTTTGCTGGAGAATATGCGTGATAACTTCGGTAATCCTGCATTGATTAAAGCTCACCAATATGCTGCTGCTACTACTCTGTTGCCTGATGAAATCGGCGCAATCGGTAACTTCCGCTTCGTAGAAGTAGAAGAAATGAAGCATTGGGCTGGTGCTGGTGCTGCTGCTGACCCGAACAAAGGTATGTACTCTACTGATGGTAAATACGACATCTTCCCTCTGTTGTGCATTGGTGAAGATGCATTCTCTACCATTGGTTTCCAAACTTCTGGTTCAGGTAATCATGGTAAGATTACTGTTAAAACCATGAAACCAGGTACTCCTACTCGTGATGACCCATATGGTAAAATTGGTTTGACTTCTTTGTTCTGGTACTACGGTATTATGTTCCAACGTCCAGAACGTATCGGTTTGATTAAAACTGTTGCTCCGTTTTAATTAAATGAAATGCCCTCCAGAAATGGAGGGCAATAACCTTATCTTGAAATCTACTATAGGACACAAAAAGATGACTAAACAGCAAGCAAAACAAGCAGAACAAGAGATTTTTGAACAAGTAACTGCTAATGAAGAAATGGAATACTACAAGAACCAAGCTAATAGACTTGGTTTGAAGTATCCTGAGAATGTTGAATTAGAAGCTTTGGCTAAGATGGTTAAAGCTAAAATTGAAGAAGGTAATGACAAAGTTCTAGGTAAAGAAGGTGGTCTAACTTCTAAATCTGCTAAGGTAGCAGAAGATGCTTTGAAACTCTGTCGATTCCGTCTTCATGTATTGAATCCAGCTAAGCAAAACTGGACAGGTGAGTACATTACAGCAGGTAATGACTATATTCCTCATGTAACTCGTTTTATCCCTTTCCATGCACCTATTGATGGTTGGCATTGTGAAGAGATTATTTTGAGTGTATTGCGTTACCGTAAATACCAGTTGATGCAAGTTGACCCTAGCCAAATGGGTGTTAAAGCTCATGTAGTAAACGTCAACAAGAATAAACTATTGCCTGAGTTTGCTATTGAAATTCTGGAACAACTGACACCAGAACAAATTGCTGAATTGGCAGCAAGACAAGATGCTCAAGGCTCTATTGATAAAGAATAAGAAATAAGGACTGTTTGAATGGCTAATCGTAAGCAATATGAAAAAGAACGTGAAGTAGAAAAAGTAAAAGGTGTTGCTCGGTATGATAATTCTACTTATGGTACTGACAACCCTGATTATGTTGCCATTATGGTTGACCAGTCAAACAGTCCTACTTCACTGGTTGAACCAATCCATCATGATGAATTAGATAAGAAGAATACTCTTGTTACTGATTCAGGTGTGGCTTGTGAAACTCTTAATATCTGTGTACCTAATATCAATGTACCAGAAGCTACTCTAAAGCTTACTGAAACACTTATTAAAGACGATAAGACAGGTACAGTTACAGAGGCTGATAAAGAAGCCTCTAAAGCTATTGCTAAGTATGCTGATGATATTGATAACTTACCTGATGGCTCATTAGCTACATCTAATCCTAATCCATTAACTGTAGGTGATATTGCATTCTCTAATGCTTCTGACTTGAGTGCATTAGGCTATCCTGCACTTAATAAAGACAATCTCTCTGCATTCAGTGCTTTGGCCCAGATGACTAATCCTCTTATTACTAGAGAGAGTGTTGCTTGCCGTCCAGAGACTGAATTACCTATTCCAGACTTTACTGAATCAAAAGAACGTCAACAAGAGATTGAAGACTTGTTGGCTAAACTTCAAGACCTAATTGGTAAAGATAATGCTGTTATTCCTGACCCAAAACCTATTGAGAATAAGGAACTGACTGAACGTATTACTGATGGTTCAGGTACGTTTGATAATATGTCTACAGCTCTTCTGAACCAATTAGAATATGCTAAGAATAGAGGTTTGATTGCATCTGATGATGTGGCTCAAATTTACTCTCAATCACTTCCTCAATCTATGCAAATTGCTGCTCAGTTCACTCTTGAGAAAGAACAAGTGTACTGGGCTAACCTTGTTGCTAAAGCTCAATATCAACAAACTAATGTAGCTGCTATGTTGGCTCAAATTGAACTGCTAATGTTCCCTCAAAAGGTTAAATTAGCTTATGCTCAATTAGATGCTCAACTGAAACAGACAGAAATTCTTCGTTATCAAGCAGAAGTACAAAAGGCTCAGATTCCTTTGGTAGCTGCTCAAATTGACCAAACAAGAGAGCAAACAGCTCTTATTTGTACTCAGAATAAACTGGCATTAGAACAGCTTGCTCAGGCTGAAATTGACCGTAAACTGAAACAAGCTCAGTTAGATGGTGCTTTGTTTGATATTGAAACCAAGAAACAACAAGCTCAACAAAGTGCTGTTCAAACACAACTTCAACTGGTTCAAGTGGAACAAGCCAAAGAACAAGTTAAGGTTACCAATACTCAATGGCAAGCTGGTGTTAAACAGCTCAAACTTATTGATGTACAAGTTAAACAAGCACAAGCTCAAATCAAGATTATGGCTCAACAACTGTTGCGTGATAAAGAGCAAACACATCTGGTTAAAGCTCAAACTGCTACTGCTTATGCTCAACTGACTATGACTACTGAACAGATTAAAGCTGCTAGAGCACAATACAGCGACACTATTGATGGTGTAGAAGTAGGTGGTTTGTTGGGTGCTCAAATCAGTGTACATAAAATGCAGGCTGAATGTTTTGACCGAGATAGCTACTATAAATTCTTCTCTCAATTACAGTCTGGCTGGGCTACTAAGAAATCTTCTGACTTGGCTAC
>FLSD01223741.1_pt1 | contig 82566 bp, 63 predicted proteins | sample 1497351 | NCBI WGS metagenome assembly FLSD01 (sample SAMEA4031770, study PRJEB14383) | metagenome | biome: human; feature: oral; material: saliva | place: Philippines | collected 2014 | reverse complement strand
ATGGCTCGTACCGTGTGGCAGAACCCGCAGCGTTACCTGGATTCCTACTGGCGTCACTACGGCGAGCGCGGCTGGTTCCTCGCTGGCGACGGCGCGAAGGTAGACGAAGAGGGTAACGTGTATATCCTCGGCCGTATTGATGACGTGATCAACATTTCGGGTCACCGCCTGTCCACGATTGAGATTGAGTCGGCGCTGGTGACTCACCCGGCTGTGGTGGAGGCTGGTGTTTGCCCCGTGGAGGATGAGCTGACCGGTCACCAGGCGGTTGCCTACGTGACGCTCACCGACGAGGGTAAGGCCCTGACCGAGGATGAGTTGAAGGGCGCGCTGACCGCGCACGTACGTGAGCACATTGGCCCGATTGCGAAGCCGAAGGATGTTGTGGCGGTTGCCGATATTCCGAAGACTCGTTCGGGTAAGATTACTCGCCGTCTGCTCGGTGAGCTGTACCAGGGCCGTTCTTTGGGCGATGTTTCTTCGCTGCAGAATGAGGAGGCGCTGGGCCACATTGCGCAGGTGCTGGTGGATACCGGCCGCGTGAGCGAGGCTGTCTAGGCTTTCGCTACTGAGCTGAAAGCTGCATAGAGTAAAGGTGCGGATACCGAATGATGATTCGGTATCCGCACCTTACTATTTTACTGAGCTGACAAGGCTCTTTGTCGGCGGGCTATCTATCGGCGGCCTGCCGACCAGTCAGCCTACTTAATCAGACCCAGCGAGCGAGCGTACTCGGCGGTAATGCCGCTCGGTTCAATGTGCTCGGGGCCCGTGCTCTTCTCCGGGTTTTCGGTGGCCTGGAAGCGGATCATCTTTAGATCGTTTGCCGCACCCAGGTTCGTAATCAAGCCGTCACCGTTCAGGTCCACGGACACCGGCTCGGTGTCGATCTTGCCGTTGCCGTTGAAGTCAATCGGCTGGTCGGCGGGCTTGCCCTTGTACAGGAAGCCAGCCGCACGGGGACCGAAGCCGCGCGCCTCGTACAGCTTCGCCTCGTTGAGCATGCGGTACTCGGCGGTGGAGTAGCCGAAGTAGCGGCTGCCGTCAGCCATGGGCACACCGGTGAGGGTGTACTGGTAGTTCATGACGCTCAGATAGTTCGGCTTGTAGTTGATTTCGTCCCAGCCGCCGTGGCTCAGGGCGAGGTTGTGGCCGAGCTCGTGCACGAACACTGCCACGCGGATGTCGCTGGTTGCCTTGCCCCAGAAGGTCGGGCCGACGGTGACCATGAGGTTGCGACCGCCGAAGTTAGCGATGCCGGAGGAGGTGCCGTTGTCGTAGTAGTCGCCCCAGATGACGTAGTGGAAGGTGCCTTCGCGGGCGGTGTTGAACTTACCTTCGGTCGCCTTGATTCGGTGGAGAGCCTTGAACTCGCTGTCGAGTGCCTGGTAGCTGATTTCGTTGCCGCCGCCGAGGTTGTACTTGGCGCTACGGGCGTCACCGGCGTCCAGGTGAATATTGATGCCGGTGGTGCCGTCGGGGTTGCGCATGGGCAGGTCGGCGTAAATCTTGGTGATGCGGTCCAGTTCGTCTTCGCTGGGTAGCAGTCCTGCCATGTAGTCCATCTCGACAAAGATGTCCTTGTGGTTGGGGCTTGCGCCCATTGCGGGGAAGTCGACGTCGATTTTGCCGTCGCCGTCGGCGTCGTAGCCCTTCAGTTCCCAGGTGTTGGGGATGCCGTCGCCGTCAATGTCGGCGCTGTAGGCGTTTGCTGCGGGGGCTGCGATAGTGCCCAGGCAGAGCACTGCGAGGGAGGCAAGCGTGACGCGTGCGCTCTTCATAAATGCCATGTTGTGTTCCTTAAATGTGTGGTGACCTGTGGTGTTTCTGTGGAGTTTTCCGGGAGGACGTTCTCCTCGGTTTCCATGATGCCCCCGTTTCACTCGTTAGGTGAGCTGGGTGCCGTAATGTTCATGCACTGAGGTAAAAATTGAGATAATTTTGAAGATGAGCTGAATTACATTAGAGTATCAGTAATTCAAATCACATGCATCACCACATTCTTCACAACAAGAGAGATCCCATGACTTTTTCCCCGAACACCGCTAACGGTCTGAACCGCCGCGCCCTCATCAAGGGTGTCGCGTGGAGCACCCCCGTCATCGCAACCGCAGCGGCGGTACCCGCCTACGCGGCATCCACCGATGCACAGGAAACCCCGACCCTGAGGTTCGGTGTCTTCACCCAGGCGTTCAATTCGAACCCCGCCAACGACTTTGATACCCGCTACGGTCTGGACTCCTACACTGTGCAGGTACCCAACATCACCGCGACCTCCACCACCCCGCAGAGTTCCGGTGGCGGCACCTTCACCCCCGGCGGTAGCGTCGGTGCTGGCCTGTACGGTGGTGCGGGTCTGTGGATTTCCGCACCCATCAACTCCAAGGGCGAGTTCCAGGGCAGCACCTGGCTGTACCCTCAGTCGCACTTGCAGGTGACCTTCGAGTTCACTTTCCCCACCGCCGAGGACGTCACCGACCCGCTGCTGTGGGACGTCGATAACGACGTTGAGATCCCGGCACTCGCCAAGAGCGAGGGCGGCGCCAAGACCAACAACCCCGCCGTGGCGGCGTTCAACGGCATCGCATACACCGCGAAGTTCTACGAGCCGGTCATCGAGGGCAACGTCTGGACCGGTGTGCTGGATATCCGCACCTCTGACTACCTGGAAGCCACCGCGAAGGACGGCGTGAACTACGCGCAGGTGCTGGCTTCGCTGGTTCCGGTGTACTTCACCGAGGTGACCTCCAGCTACACCTTGACCACCACCGCTCAGATCACCAGCGGCAGCGTTGCAATGCAGCTGACCGAGGGCGGCGAGTACACCTTCCAGGACCTGGCTGGTTTGAGCGCTTCGGCAACCATCACCCGCTAAGGGAAATGACCCACTAAGGGAACGAGCAACAACGAAGGGCCCGGCATCCGTTATGGATGCCGGGCCCCTGTACTCTTTTGAGGAGGCTTAGCCAATCGGCCACCGCCTAGCCGCTAGAGGCTAGTCCTTCGCGGGAACCATGCCCTTGGAGCGAGCCAGGTCAGCAGTCATCTCATTGTGATCGATCTCAGCCGAGAGGTGCTTCTCGGAACGGTACACGCCGCCCTGCGCCTCGGTGCCCTCAGCCTGCAGCTTCAGGGTCTCCATATCGTTCGGGGCGGTCAGTTCGGTCAGCTGACCGTCACCGTTCAGGTCAACCGACACCGGCTCGTCATCAATCTTGCCGTTGCCGTTGAAGTCGATACCCTCCCAGGCGGGCTTGCGGAAGTACAGCCACCCGTAGGCGTTACGACCGAAGCCGGCGCGCTCGTCCAGCTTGTTCTCGTCCAGGGTCTTGTACGCGCGGGTCGAGTAGCTAAACTTCAGCTCACCGCTGGCGCGGCGCACACCGTAAATCTGGTACGTGTAGTTCATGACGCTCAGGTAGTTCGGCTTGTCGTTCACGTCATCGGTGCCGCCGTGACCCAGACCGAGGTTGTGGCCCATCTCGTGGATGAAGGTGCCCACGCGCACGTCGGAGGTTGCGGACTTGCCCCAGAAGCGCGGGCCGACGGTCACGACGAAGCCGCGGCCACCCACGTAGCCCAGACCGGAGGAACCGTACTCGTCGTAGGCGTCACCCCAGATCATGTAGTGGAAGACGCTTTCGCGGTTGGGGTCCATGTTCTTGGAGCGGATTTCAGCCCACTTGGTCATGGTGTTGTCGAGCTGTTCGTGCGCCACCTCGTTGCCGCCGCCGAGGTTGTACTTGGCGCTGCGGGCGCTACCGGCGTCCAGGTGAATGTTGATGCCGGTGGTGCCGTTGGGGTTGCGGAGCGGCAGCTGTGCGAAGGACTCGGTGATACGGTCGAGCTCTTCTTCGCTGGCGAGCAGGTCGGGCATGTAGTCCATCTCCACGAAGATGTCCTTCTTCAGCGGGTTGGCGCCCATGCCGGGGTAGTCCACGTCTACCTTGCCGTCGCCGTCGGCGTCGTAGCCCTTCATTTCCCATGTGTTGGGGATGCCGTCGCCGTCAATATCGGGGTTGTACGCCTGGGCTGCGGGGGCTGCGATAGCGCCCAGGCAGAGTACTGCCACGGAGGCAAAGGCAATACGTGCGCTCTTCATAAATGCCATGTGTTGTCCTTGTGAATTCTGCGGTGTTGCGTATGTGGTGGCGCCGAGTCCCCCCAGCTCAAGGCTCCAGATTTAAAGTTCCGGCACAGGTTTAGGGGAGGATGAGGCGCCGTTGTATAGTGTGCCCAACTCCACGCATGATTTTCACTGCATACGTGTGCATGTTGAAAATCCTGTGGGGAAGTTAGGGTAGTTTTGAAGATGAACTGAATTACACCACAATAGCAGTAATTCACATCACAGGCATCACCGCATTCACAAAGCTTCAGAAAGACACCCTATGACTTCTTCGCAGCCCTTGAACACCACCGACAGCATGAACCGCCGCACCCTCGTCAAGGGTGCCGCGTGGAGCACCCCCGTTATTGCGGCAGCCGCGGCTGTCCCGGCGTACGCATCCTCCATCGACTCTGAGATTCCGACCGTCAAGTACGGCGTTTTCACCCAGGCGTTCAACTCGGACCCCTCCAACGACTTTGATACCCGCTTCGGTCTGGACTCCTACACCGTTCAGGTTGCTAACGCGACCGCGACCTCCACCACCCCGCAGAGCGCCGGTGGCGGCACCTTCACCCCCGGCGGTAGCGTCGGCGCGGGCTTGTACGGTGGCGCGGGCCTGTGGTTCTCCGCCCCGATCAACTCCAAAGGCGAATATCAGGGCAAAACCTACCTGCAGGGTGGCGCGACCCTGCGGGTGACCCTCAAGTTCACCTTCCCCTCCGCCGACGAAATCATCGAGCCGATGCTCTGGGACGCCGGCGAGACCATCGAAATCCCCACGCTGAAGTACAGCGAGGGCGGCGCGAAGACCAACAACCCGGCGCTAAACGCATTCAACGGCGCCAACCTGACCGTGAGCTTCAACGAGCCGGTCATTGAGGGCAACACGTGGACCGGCACCATGACCGTGACGACCAGCGCGAACGACTCCGCAACCGCACCTGCTGACGGCGCGATTCGCTACGGCCAGATTCTGGCGTCTCAGGCTCCGGTGTACCTCACCGAGGTGACCTCCAGCTACACCCTGACCACCACCATCACCGTTATCAGCGGCACCCTCGCCCTGGAACTGACCGACGGCGGTGCGCAGACCTACCAGGACATTTCCGGTCTGACCGCTTCGGCAACCATTAGCCGCTAAAGGCACGAACATCAATGAGGGGCCCGGCATCCGTTATGGATGCCGGGCCCCTGTGCTATTGAGGAGGCTTAGCCGATCGGCCACCGCCAGCCGCTAGAGGCTAGTCCTTCGCGGGAACCAGACCCTCAGCGCGAGCGTACTCAGCGGTCATTTCGTTGTCTTCAATCTCACCGGAAAGCTCCGACTCGGGAGAGTACGCACCCTGCTGAACTTCCTTACCCTTAGCCTGCAGCTTCAGGATCTTCAAGTCGTTCGGCGCGGTCAAGACGGTTTTCTCGCCGTCACCGTTGATATCGGCTTCAACCGGCTCATCGTCAATCTTGCCGTTGCCGTTGAAGTCGATAGCTTCCCAGGCGGGCTTGCCATTGTAGTAGAAACCGTAGGCGTTACGGCCGAAGCCGGTCTTCTCGTCCAGCTTGGTTTCGTCCAGGTCCTTGTAGGCGCGGGTCGAGTAGCTGAAGTACTTCGTGCCGTCCGCACGTTCCAGACCACGCAGCTGGTAGCGGTAGTTCATGACGCTCAGGTAGTTCGGCTTGTAGTTCACGCCGTCGGTACCACCGTGGTCCATGCCGAGGTTGTGGCCCAGCTCGTGCACAAAGGTCGCCACGCGAACGTCGGAGGTTGCGGACTTACCCCAGAAGCGCGGGCCAACAGTCACAACGAAGCCGCGGCCACCGACCCAGCCCTGCCCGGATGAACTGTTATCGCCGTGGGAGTCACCCCAAATCATGTAGTGGAATACACTTTCACGGTTGGGGTCCATGTTCTTGGCGCGAATCTCACGCCAGCGCTGCATGCCGCCGTCCAGCTGCTCGTGTGCTACCTCGTTGCCGCCGCCAAGGTTGTACTTGGCGCTGCGGGCGCTACCGGCATCCAGGTGAATGTTGATGCCAGTGGTGCCGTTGGGGTTGCGGATTGGCAGCTTCGCGTAAATGTCGGTAATGCGGTCGAGCTCATCCTCGCTGGCGAGCAGGTCGGGCATGTAGTCCATCTCCACGAAGATGTCCTTCTTCAGCGGATTAGCACCCATTGCGGGGTAGTCAACATCAATCTTGCCGTCGCCGTCGGCGTCGTAGCCCTTCATCTCCCAGGTGTTGGGGATGCCGTCGCCGTCAATATCGGGGTTGTACGCATTAGCGGCAGGTGCGGCTACAGTACCGAGCACCAGCAGAGCCGCCGAGGCGAGCGCGGTGCGTGCCGCACGAGTAGAAAAGGAGAAAGCCATCTGTATCTCTTCTTGTGTTCGTTCGCATGGATGCGCGTGAAGACCCCCGTGATGATGCGATTAGCCGTGGGTGGCGTTGAGTGAACCGTTGGGTCATCAGGCGTAGCCGATGCGTGAGAGTGAATCATGTATGCGCTGCAGTGCGACACCCCGAACAAGTATGGTGGCGCGGGATACCGCTTAAAAGAGCAGCGGGTCATTGTTTTCGTGAGGTTTTGACACCTCAGAGCAACAATGACCCGCTTCATCATACACAGCGCTTATATGCCTTGTCTCGGTGTACGCACCGTATTCGCGTTGACATGGCGAACATTACGTAAAAGCGCTTTGATAAGCCTCTATTTAGTGTTTTCTGCCTCAGCGTTCTGTGCGGCTTCCTTCGCCTCGGCACCCTTCGCCTCCGAAGCCTTTGCGGAGGCGTAGAACAGGCACACGACCGCGCCCACCGCTGCCGCAACCAGCGGCAGCATCATGGAATCCGCCATTGCCGCCGCGTAGGGTTCACGCAGAATCTGCGGAAGCACGCCGCCTGCTGCACCGCCGTGAGAGCTACCGCCCGCGGCAGCCGGACCCAACGCGGACAGGTGCGAGGTAATTGCAGAAGCCATAATCGTAGTAATCGCAGCCGAACCGAGCACCGACGCCATCTGGCGGGTCTCGTTGTACACGCCCGAACCGGCACCGGCACGCTCAGGCGGCAGGTTACGGGTCGCAGACACCGACAGCGGACCCCAAATGCAGGCGTTCGCCGTACCCAGAATAATCATCGGGCCAACCATCAGCCACAGGTTTCCGTCAGCCACCATCGTCGGGCGGAGCAAAGCAAAACCAATAACCAGCAGCGTAAAGCCACTCACCGCAAACCACTTCGGGTCATAACGGTTCAGACGCGCACCCACCACCGGCGCCAACGCACCCGACGCCAAAGCCATCGGCGCAGTCATCAGCGCGGCCTCAGTCGGGTCCAGACCCTCCACCTGCTGCAGGAACAGGGTCAGCGGGAACGCCATACTGATAGCGACCACACCCATAGCAGAGATTGCCACATTCGACACGGAGAAGTTACGGTCACGGAACAGGCTCAGCGGAACCAGCGGCTCACGCGGGTTAATAGCCTGCCAGCCAATGAACAGCGTCAGCACCATAATGCCGGCAATAATCAGACCCCACACGCTCACCGCAATACCGGTGCCCATGAAGGAGTCAGTGATGGTGCCCCAGTTGTAGGTGGCGCCTTCCTGAATGCCGAAAACCAGTAGGAACAGACCGACCGCCGAAAGCACCACGCCCAACCAGTCGAAGCTGTGGTTCTTCTGCTCGAACACCGGCACATTACGCCACGCCAAGACTAAACCAACCAGGCCCACAGGAATGTTGATGAAGAAAATCCAGCCCCAGCTGAGGGCATCCACCAGCACGCCACCCAGAATCGGGCCGACCAGCGCGGCAATGCCCGCAGTCGCACCCCAAATGCTCATGGCGACACCGCGCGCATTCGGCGGGAACATCAGCGTAATCAGAGACATGGTCTGCGGGGTCATCAGCGATGCGCCCAGACCCTGCACCACGCGGGCGGCGATGAGCGACTGAACATCCGCCGCCAGACCACACCACAGGGAAGCAAACGTAAAAATACCCATACCGATCATGTACAGGTTCTTCTGACCGAAGCGGTCACCCATACGACCGGTAATGAGCAGCGGCACAGCGTACGCCAGCAGGTAGGCGCTCGTCACCCACATGCCCTCCGACAGGGACGCCTCCAAATCCTGCAGCATGTGCGGCAGGGCGATGGTGACAATATTGCCGTCCACAAGGATCATGAAGAAGCCAACGACCAGGGACCAGAGAGCAGGCCAGGGCTTGTAGGGTGCCTTCGCCGGGTTACCGACGAGAGGCTCTTTCTTAGGGCGTGAACTCAATGATCCTCCAAGGATGGGGTGTATGCGGGTAGATGTCTGCGTGGTCAGCGTTGCCGCTTAGTGAATGTCCCTAATGTTACTCCTTTTCAGAGCGCGGCTTCGGTTGCTCCACCCTTACCCAAAGCAGATTACAGGCAGACAACCACACAGCGTTAAGCTCTACGCAAGTACATACCACACCGGATAAGTACCTTCTAAACTGAAGGGGTAATACCATCACCAATCACTAAAGGAGCAACATTCATGGCACGAGTAACTATCATCGGCGGCCACGGCAAAGTAGCACTTCTGGCAGAACCCCTGCTGGTCGATGCGGGCCACGAAGTCAGCGGCATTATCCGAACCGAATCCCAGAGCGCCGACCTCATGGCACGCGGCGCCACCCCCGTCGTCGCCGACATCGCCGCCCTGACCGTGGAGCAGATGACTGAGCTCTTCAAGGAGCTGGGTACCGAAGTACTCATCTGGTCTGCTGGTGCTGGCGGTGTAGGCGGCACCGAACGCACTTACTCCATTGACCGCGACACCGCCATCCGCTCCATGGACGCGGCCAAGGCATCCGGCGTAAAGCGCTACATTATGGTCTCGTACCTGGGCGCGGGCACCGACCACGGAATTCCCGCCGACCACGGCTTCTACGCCTACGCTGAGGCGAAGGCCGCCGCAGACGAGTATCTGCGTTCCTCCGGCCTGGCCTTCACGATTCTGGGACCGGGCGCCCTCACCATGTGTGAGGAAAGCGGCATCGAAGTGACCTCGGCTCCTGCACACGAGTCCACGCTCTCTTCGGATACCGCGCGTGCCACCGTAGCCCGCGTACTGACCGCCACTGTGGCTGATGAGTCGACCGTGGGCAAAGCCATCCCCTTCCGTGACGGCAACACCCCGGTGGCTGAGGCGCTCGCCGCCGCACCCGAAGGCACATCGCTGCGATAGATGCACCATTTCTAGTGCAGTAGCTAACCCTGCATAGTCAGCAATTCCTCGCACACCATCAGCGTTATCAGGAGGACCCATGGGTTTCTTTGATTTCTTCACCGACCGCACCCCGGCAGAACCCGCCGAAATCCGCCTCGTCGCTTTCGTAAGCGGCAAAGTGCAGGGCGTGGGCTTCCGCTGGTGGTGCGCCGGAACCGCCAAGCCCATGGGTCTGACCGGCTACGCCGAAAACCTCGACGACGGGCGCGTAAAAGTCGTTGCGGAGGGTACCACCGCCTCCTGCGCTCGCCTGGTGGATGTGCTGCGCGGCGACGATACCGCGGGCCGGGTTGACGAGGTGCTTGTGGAGTGGGAGGAGCCGTCCGGTTCGTTCCGCGGCTTCGGCATCAGGTAGCTGTTGCGGGTTCCCGCCCAACCCCGTGCACGTTACATCCAGAGCTAGTTTGCTCCCAGAGCCTAGCTTGCCCAGAGCGCCGCGAATTGCGCGCGGGTCATATCGGCGCGGCGCACCCGATGCTGCACCGGGTGACCGTTCTCGTCGGGGCGGCCGGAGTTCGGGTCAATATCGTCATAGATGCCGGTGAAACCCGCTTTAACCGCCACTCGTTCGGAAGGCTCGTTACCCGCCAGGGCGGTCCAGCGGACGGTCTCAAGGCCCAGCCCGAGCGGGTCGAAAGCGTAGCCGAGGACGGCTCGCAACGCCTCGGTCATGTAGCCCTTTCCGCGCGCCTTCGGGGCGGTGTAATAGCCCAGTTCGGCGCGAGTTCCGGGGCTTTCGGGGGTGCCGTCAGCCAGGCGCAATTCAATGGTCCCCGCGAACACGCCGGAGGCGTCAATCGCCCAGCGTTGAATCTGCCCGGCGGCAATCTGGCGGGCGGTGGTGAGCAGGTAGTCCTCGGCGTCGGCGCGCGCGTAGTTCAACGGGAGGCGGGTGAAACGGAGGGTTTCTTCGTCGCGGCAGGATTCCACGATGTCGGGGATGTCCGCCTCGCGCAGGTGGCGCAGGGTGAGGCGTTCGGTGATGAGTTCGGGCTGGTTGGGCTCTGCGTAGCTGGGCTCTGCATATTCACTGTGTTCAGGGGTCATAATTTCGAGCTTACCCCCTGGGGTTTGCAGGTGTGGTTTGTGGGTGGGATGTGCGCATGGGGAAGCTTTTGAACACCCCAGAATATTCAGTGATGCAAATCATACTTAAACCTTCAGGTTTTAATCCAATGACGCTTGATTATTATGAATTATTCATAATAAAATAGTTATCAAGCCCGCCCACTGGGCACCACTAGAACAAGCGCCGCGCACCGAATCCGCGCGGCACGAAGTAGAAAGAAGAACACCATGGCAGTTCTGACCATCGGCGACCAGTTCCCCGCATACGAGCTCACCGGCGTTGTCCCCGGTAAGCTGGCTGACATCGAAGCAACCAAGCCCGAAGACTACTTCACCACCGTCTCCTCCGAGGGTCTGGACGAAGACACCTGGCGCGTCGTCTTCTTCTGGCCGAAGGACTTCACCTTCGTCTGCCCCACCGAGATTGCTGCATTCGGCAAGCTCGCTGACGAGTTCGAGGCACGCGACACCCAGGTGATCGGCGTTTCCGTCGACAACGAGTACACCCACTACGCATGGCGCCGCTCCCACGAAGAGCTCCTGGACCTGCCCATCGTCATGGCATCCGACCTCAAGCGTGAGCTGACCAGCGCACTGGGCATCCTGAACAAGGACGGCGTTGCAGACCGCGCAACCTTCATCATCGACCCCCACAACACCATCCAGTCGGTCTCCATTACCGCTGACTCCGTCGGCCGTAACACCGACGAGGTGCTCCGCCAGCTGGACGCACTGCAGTCCGACGAGCTGTGCGCATGCAACTGGAAGAAGGGTGCAGAGACCATCGACGCATTCAAGGAGATGAAGTAATCCGTGAGCATCGATAACCTGCGTTCGGCTCTGCCTTCCTACGCGAAGGACATGAACCTCAACCTGTCCTCCCTGCCCCGCATCACCTCCCTGTCCGAGCAGCAGCTCTGGGGCGCAATCCTCGCAACCGCAGCAGCAACCAAGGTTGACTCTGTTGTTGTTGAGATTGCTGCAGAGGCTAAGGAGCACCTGAGCGACACCGCTTACGAGGCTGCTCTGGGTGCTGCAACCATCATGGGCATGAACAACATCTTCTACCGCACCCGCGGCTTCCTGCACGGTGCATACGATGACCAGCGCGCAAACCTGCGCATGCAGATCATCGGCAAGAACGGCGGCATCGAGAAGCTGGACTTCGAGATGTTCGCACTGGCAGTGTCCGCAGTCAACGGCTGCTCCCACTGCGTTGAGGCTCACGAGCACACCCTGCGCGAAGAGGGCGCAACCAAGGAGCAGGTCAACGACCTGATCCGTATTGCTGCAACCCTCGGTGGCGTGGCACAGGGCATTCAGCTGGCTGAGGCACTGGGCTAAACCCACTAAGCGTTAGAGCTTACACAGAAGCGGCGCATCCTTCCCTTTTCCGGGTCGGATGCGCCGCTTCGTTTTAACTACTTTTGACTGTCCGCAGAGACAGTGCGCAGGGCGGCGTCCCAGCCGTTCGCCAGGCGCGTCGCCGCGGCCACCAGAGCCGCCAAATCCTCGGCGTACACCGGGGTCGAGCGCACGCCCGCGCACCAGTCAATCGTGCCCAAACCCAGCCAGGGCTTACCGGGGAAGAACTCGCGCCGCAGCGCCACGCGGCGCTTACCTAAGGCGCGGCGACCGGGCACGTACCCGCCGCGGCTGACGAACAGCGCCTCGCGACCCTCGGACTCCACCAGCACCTCCAGGACCCTCAGCGCAGGAACCCAGCTCGGCTCCCCCACGCTCACCAGGTCAGCCAGTTCGGGGTACTCGCTCTCGTGCTCCGCCACGCTCACGCCCAGGATGTACTGGTAGCGAACCTGCCCGAGCTCCTGCGGCAGGCCGCGGTCGGCGGTCTGAATCGTGCCGCACAGGTGCCGAACGACCGGCTCACCTTCGGCGTTCACGCCGGCCAGGGGCTCGCCGTCCCGGTAGATTGCGGGGCCGTCCAGGTAGAGTCCCACCGCGCCGGTCCCCGTGATGTTGGGGCGCACCGACCAGCCGGGAAGCGCCTCCTCCAGGCGGGGCACCACGCCCCGCAGGATTTCGAAAACTTCGTCACGCGATACCGTCACGGCGACTCCTTTCACCTTACGCAGATAACGATTTGCAATGTGGCCCGGTCTATCAAACGACCGGGCCACACGCCTCTAGTATTCGTCTAGACCCAGCTTAGCGAGCGCTCCGCTTACGGGAGGGTAGCCACACCATCACCGCAGACAGCCCCGCACCGGCGAACATCATGATCGCCATGGACTCCACCGCGTTCAGGGGGCTCAGCGCCAGCAGCAGCGAAGAAATGATGCCGCTGCCGTACTGGAAGGACCCAGCGCAAAAACAATCATGACACAGCATCAGGGGTGGAGATTCCCCACTCTACGCCCAACTTTTAACGTGCTCACAAGCTCCTCTTTCTGTCTCAGAGCTCGTCATGGCCACTTTCCAACTAGGAGCAGGAGCGGCGGCGGGTCTACAATAAATCGGTGCCATTTCAGGTACGCGCACAGGCAGACAGAGCCGGATGCGGTGATAACGTCGTCACCCGACCCGCCCACCGTGCGCGCCCCTTACCCGCACCCACAGCACACATGCCACGTACGCAGGAGAACGCCCATGCACGAGTTCTTTGACCCGGATCAGGTATTCCGCATCGTCGACATTGCCGCCGTTGTCGCTAACGGCCTGCTCGGCGGTGCCGTGGCGCGCGCCTTCCGGTTCGACATCGTGGGCTTCCTGCTGCTCGCGGTCGCCTGCGGCATGGGCGGCGGCATGATCCGTGACATCCTGCTGAACTCGGGGCTGCCGGTGGCTCTCACCGACGGCGGCTACTGGGTGGGTGCTATCGGCTCCTCGATTCTGGCGTACAGCATCGATTTGAGTGCCCGCTGGGCGACCCGAACCATGCTGGTTATCGACTTTATTGGCATGGGATGTTGGGCTGCCACCGGCACCATTAAGTCCCTGAGCTTGGGCCTGCACTGGTTGCCCGCTATCGCGCTGGGTGTGACCACCGCGGTTGGTGGCGGTGTTATTCGTGACATTATGGTCAACCGCATTCCGGCAATTTTTGGTGGCAACTCCCTGTACGCGACGGTCGCGTTTGTGGGTGCTTCTGAGACCGCCCTGGTAACCGGTTTGTTCCACCGCCCGAACCTTGCGATGGCGCTGTCTATTCTCCTGTGCCTGGTGTTTGGTGTACTCTCCCATGCGAAGAATTGGCAGTTGCCGACCACCCCGGCTGAGCTGCGTGTGCCTCGCCCGCGTCTCTTCGCTTTTGGTAAGCAGGAGAACCACACCGTTGCTAATGAGGGCTGGGCGCCCGGTGCTCCGCTCACTGAGAAGTTTGAGGTGATTACTGCTGAGCAGCTGGAGGAGTACCGCCGATCTAAGGGCCTTTCAGACTAAAAACCAATATATGCTAAATATAGAATATGGGCTGGTTTCCGCTCGTCAGACGATTATCTGACCGGCAGAAACCAGCCCATATTTACTATGTGCAGTATGCCTAAATCGTGTACTCGGTGCTGTCGTACACGGTCAAGAACTTACGGATACGCTCATCATCCGAAGCGAAGAAACCGGCCGGCTCACCGTTATAGCGCAGGGTACCGTTCTCCAGGAACACGATACGATCGGCGACCTTCTTCGCAAACGCCATATTGTGCGTCACGATGACCAGGGAGCGGCCCTCCTTCGCCAGCTGCATCAGCACGCGAATAACTTCCGCCTCCAGCTCAGGGTCTAGGGCGCTCGTCGGCTCATCAAAAAGCAGGTAGGAGGGTTCCAGCGCCAGGGCGCGGGCAATTGCCACACGCTGCTGCTGGCCACCGGAGAGGGCGTCCGGGTAGGAATCCACCTTGTCGGCAAGACCCACCTTCGCCAACAGCTCGCGGGCACGCTCCTGCGACTCCTGAGCACTCAGGGTGCCGTTGAGGGTCGGGGCAAGCGCCACATTCTTCAGCGCCGTGTAGTTCGGGAACAGGTTGAACTGCTGGAACACCATCGCCGAACGGGAACGAATATCACGCACCTGCGCATCGGTGAGCTTCTGACTGTAATCCACCTGCGCGTCGTCAATGGTGAGCGTGCCGGACTGCGGGGTTTCCAGCAGGTTCAGGCAACGCAGCAGAGTCGACTTACCGCTACCGGAGGGGCCCAGAATCACCGTGGTCTCACCGTCGGGGATGTCCAGGCTAATGTTCTTGAGCACCTGCGTTTCGCCGAAGCTCTTCGACAGGGAATCAACGCTAAGCATTGTTGCTCCTCACGTAACGGTTGCTGTACTTCTCCAGTGCAGACTGCGCGGCGGTCAGCAGGGTGAAAATCACCAGGTAAATGATGGCGACCTGGGAGTACATTGCCAGCGGCTCGAAGGTACGCGACGCGATCTGCTTACCGGTCTGGAACAGGTCAACCATCGAAATGACCGACACCAGCGAGGTGCCCTTAATCAGGTCAATGAAGTTATTGCCCAGGTTCGGCAGCGCAATACGCACCGCCTGCGGAATGACCACGTGGCGCAGGGTCTGCATGCGGGTGAAGTTCAGGGTTGCCGCCGCCTCAAACTGGCCGCGCGGAATAGCCGCCACCGCGGAACGGAACGTCTCCGCCACGTACGCGCCGGTGTGCAGGCTCATCGTGATGATTGCGGCACTCCACACGTCCAGGGCGATACCAACCTTCGGCAGGCCGTAGAAGACGATAAACAGCTGAACCAGCAGCGGGGTGCCACGGAAAACCCAAATGTACACCCACGCCAGCCAGTTCACCGGTGCGAAGCGGCTCGTGCGCGCGCCAGCAGAGATGATGCCCACCAGCAGCGCCACCGCGAAAGAAATCAACGACAGTGGAATGGTCACTGCCAGGGTCGCGCTCAGCAGCTGGGGCAGGGACTCAGCCCAAAGATTCAGGTAGCGTTCCATGAACGGAACTCAGCTCCTTCAGAAAATTAGTTCTTCGGGGAGAGGTCTTCGCCCACGTACTTCTCGTAAATCGCCTTGATGTTACCGTTCTCCAGGTGCCTCTTCAGCGACTCGTCGATAGCGTTACGCAGGGCGTCCTGGCCCTTAGGCAGCAGGATGGAGGAGTTGCTGCCGGTGCCCAGGTCACCTTCGAGCAGGCGCAGGTTAGCGTCCGGGTGCTCCTTGAAGTACTCGGCGAAGGACACGGAGTCGTTCGCGGTCATCTCTGCACGGCCCGAGAGGACCTGCTCGATAGCCTCATCGAAACCGGAAACAACCACAATCGAGGCGCCCTTCGCCTCCATCATCTTGCGGAAGTTCGAGGTCTCAGACTGTGCCGAGGAGTGGCCAGAAATCTCGCTCACGTTCTGCAGGGAAGAATCCTTCTTCACGGCAACCTTCGGCTCGGAGTACAGGTAGGGTATGGAGAAGTCGTACTTCTGCTTACGCTCATCGGTTGCAGAGACGTTGTTGATGACGATGTCGTAGCGGCCAGCGTCCACACCGGCAATCAGGGAATCCCAGGGGGTTTCGATGAACTCTGCGGTGACGCCCAGGTCCTTAGCGATCAGGTCGGCGATTTCCTTCTCGAAACCGACCAGGTTGCCGTCCGAGTCGTGGAAGGAGAAGGGGCGGTAGGTGCCCTCCAGGCCCACACGGATCTTGCCGGCAGACTTGATGGCCTCCAGCATGTTGGTGCTGGATGCGGCGCTGCTGCTGGAGGAAGAGGAACCGCACGCTGCGAGCAGTGCAGCCAGGCCGGTGAATGCGGAGCCTGCGAGGACGGTGCGGCGGTTAATCATTGCTGACATATTGTTCTTCTTTCGTGTGGTGGTTGATGCTCTTGTAGTTGCGGGTTGTCACCCTGCGGCAACCCGGGGGCATCATGCGGTGTGCCCCTCTCTGCAGGTGCAACGTTGGCTATCGTACAGCTATTCCCGACGGGGAAGAATTCAACGTAACATTCCGTCATATTCTCTCATCAATACGGGAAAAGCGGCTGAGACATCAACCACGCACGACGCGGTGTCGGAAGTCCTGGAAGGCGAACCCCTTCCGAGCCTTTCACGAAAGCTTAGGAGGTGGGGCTCAGGTCCTCGCCCACGTGCTTCTCGAAAATTGCTTTGAAGTCGCCGTTGCCCAGGTGCTTCTTGATGGAGGCGTCAATCGCATCCTTCAGCGCGGTCTGGTTCTTGGGCAGCAGAACGGCGACGTTGGTGCCGGGGCCGAGCTCGCCCTCCAGCAGGCGCAGGTTGGCGTCCGGGTGCTCCTTGAAGTACTCGGCAAAGGACACGGAGTCGTTCGCGGTCAGGTCGGCGCGGCCGGTGAGCACCTGCTCGATGGCCTCGTCGAAGCCGGTAACTTCGATGATGGTGGCGCCGCGTTCCTCCACGAGCTTGCGGTAGTTGCTGGTGGCGCTCTGGGCGGCAGTGTGACCGGAGATCTCAGAGACGTTCTGCAGCGGAGAGTCTTTCTTCACACCCACACGGGCACGAGAATGCGCGTAGGGCACGGAGAAGTCGTACTTCTTCTTACGTTCCTCGGTGGGTGCCACGTTATTGAGCACGATGTCGTAGCGGCCCGCATCCACACCAGCAATCAGCGAGTCCCAGGGGGTTTCGATGTACTCGGCGGTCACGCCCAGGTCCTTGGCGAGGGTCTCGGCGATGTCGTACTCGAAACCGGCGAGCTTACCGGAGGCGTCGTGGTAGGTGTAGGGGCGGTAGGTACCCTCCACGCCGATGCGGATTTTGCCCGCGGATTTGATGGTCTCCAGCAGGTTGGAGGAGCTCTGTGCGGAGCCTGCGCTGGAGCCGTTACCGCCGGAGCAGGCGGCGAGCAGGCCGGTGGTTCCGGCGAGGGCCGCGCCCAGTAGCAGGGAGCGTCGGTTCAGCACGGCGGAGGTGTTGAGAACGGTCATTCTTGGTTCCTTAATCTACGTTGATGTGTGGTGTGAAAGTTGAAATCTGCGGTATGGACCGGCGACGTTCGCCAGCGGTATGAACCGGCGGCACGAACCTAGCCGGCGAAGGCGGCCTTCAGACCGATCTCCAGGGCGGCGGTGAGGTCCTGGACATCCTCAATGCCGATTGCCAGGCGTACCAGGCGGTCATCCACGCCGAACTCATCGCGATGCTCCTGGGCGTAGGCCCCGTGCGTGGTGTACGCGGGCAGGCTCACGAGCGATTCGATACCACCCAGGCTCACGGCGTTTACGAAAATGGGCAGGGCGCGGGCGAAGGCCTGTGCGTCCCCTCCCTCCGCAAGTAGCAGCGAGAATACGGAACCAATACCGCGGGCTTGGCGTGACTGAATCTCGGCCTGCTCCTCGGATGAGCTACCGGGGTAGAAAATTTGCTCAACCTCGGGGCGGGCGGATAGAAAATCGATGAGCTCGCGGGCGTTCTGCTGCTGGCGTTCCAGGCGCAGGGCCAGGGTTTTCACATCCTGCAGCAGACGGTAGGAATCGATAGGGGGCAGTAGGGCTCCGCTGACAAGCTGGCCGCGGTGCAGCTGAATCGCAAGATCGGAATTGTTCGTGGCGGCCACACCTGCGAGTAGATCCGCATGACCGGCAAGGAACTTAGTGGCCGACTGCACGGTGATGTCCGCGCCAAGCTCCAGGGGACGCTGCAGGTACGGAGTCATAAAGGTGTTATCTACGATGAGCAACGCCCGGTGGCGGTGCGCCAGCTCCGCAATGGCTGCAATGTCAGTAACCTGCAGGGTCGGGTTCGTGGGGGTCTCCAAGAAGACGGCCTTCACATCGGGGGTGAAGTCATCATCGGAGAGAACCGAAAAATCACTGATGAAGCGGGTCTTCACGGCGCGCTTGGGCAGCTCAGTCGTAGCAAAACGGTAGGTGCCGCCGTAGGAGGGCATACCCAGCAGCAGGGTATCGCCCGCCTCCAGGATACCCAGGGCTGCGGCGGTGGCCGCCATGCCGGAGGGGTACGCGTAGGCGTGCGCGGCACCTTCGAGCGCGGCGAGGGTCGCCTGCAGGTTATCGCGGGTGGGGTTCGCGCCGCGCTGGTACATGTAGGTGGTGTCCTCACCGGCGGTACCGAAGGTGCTGGCCAGGTAGACCGGCGGCACGGACGCATCGTAGCGGGCATCGTGCACGGCGTGAATCGTGCGGGTCGTGAAACCGGTCGGTTCGAGGTGATTCTGCGGGCTCATGGTGGTTCTCTTCCGTTCGGGCTACCCCGAACGCGGGCGTAGCTGGTATTCGTCGTGTATCCGGGATTTACCCTACCCGCATTTTTTATGCCGTTCTAACCCCGCGTCACGGGGGTTAATATGTTCACGCAACGTCATATAAAATGCGGTGAGGGTGCACAAAATACCCGAATCAAAAACATTCTTTTACGTTGAAAGAAATGCATTAATCCGGGTATTTTGAGTAATTATTATGGGTGACATTACGCCGCGTATTTGGGGCACCTCGAATCACGCGATACGGTCGTGCGGTGCCTCATGTTCAGGGACTATGCCTGATGCGCCAGGGCTGCGGTCAGGCCGCGCTCCAAATCCTCGATAATGTCCTCAATCTCCTCGATGCCGATGGCCAGGCGAATGAGGTTGTCGCTCACGCCGTATTCGTCGCGGTGCGCCTGCGTGTAGGCGGCCTGCACCATGAGAGCCGGACGAACCACCAGCGACTCAATACCGCCCAGGCTCACCGCGTGGCTGAAAATCTTCAGGGCTTCGAGGAAGGCGGGCAGATCGGCGCCGTCCACCAGTTCCATGGAGATGAGCGCGCCCAAGCCGTTCGCTTGGCGGGCGTGCACCTGCGCCTCGTACTCGCTGTGCGAACCCGCGTAGAGCACGCGCTTCACGGCGGGGTGCGCCTCCAGGTAGTTGATGACCTCGATGGTGTTCTTCTGCTGCTGGGTCAGGCGCAGCTTGAGGGTCTTGACCTCCTGCAGCAGACGGTAGGAGTCGGTGGGCGAAAGCATTGCGCCGGTAATCATCTGCAGGTGCCAGAGGCGCTCGGCGAGCGCGTCATCGTTGGTTGCGGCGACGCCTCCGAGTAGGTCGGCGTGGCCGCCCAGGTACTTGGTGGCGGACTGCACGCTGATGTCTGCGCCCAGGTCGAGGGGCTTCTGCAGCAGCGGGGTCATGAAGGTGTTGTCGACGACCACGATTGCGCCGTTGCGGTGCGCGATTTCGGCGATGGCGGCGATGTCACTCACGCGCAGTAGCGGGTTGGAGGGGCTTTCCAGGAAAACCATGGTCACATTATCTGCGAAGTCCTCGTCGGTGAGGGCCGTGAAGTCGCCGATGAAGCGGGTCTTGACGCCGCGGGCGGGCAGCTCAATGGTGGCGAAGCGGTAGGTGCCGCCGTAGGAGGGCATGCCCAGCAGCAGGGTTTCGCCTTCCTTGAGGATTCCGAGGGCGGCAGCGGTGGCGCCCATTCCGGAAGGGTAGGCGAAGGCGTGCTTGGCGCCTTCGAGGGTTGCGAGCGTGGTTTCGAGGGCCGCGCGGGTGGGGTTGCCGCCGCGCTGGTAGTCGTAGGGACCTTCGGTGCCGTCACAGGGCTGGGCGTAGGTGGTGGTCGTGTAGATCGGAGGCAGGATGGAGCCGTACGGGTTGTCGCGGTCCGTAGTGTGAATTGCCTTCGTCGTAAATCCGGTCATGCTGTCCTCGGCTAAGGTTGGGCATAAAATGCGGGGATAAATACACTGCCAGCTTAGGCTTCGCCGAGGATACTGGCTAGTTTATTCGGGTATATGACCGAGTGACTTTTTATGACTGAAATTCGCCGTCATATGTCGTATTCATGACAATATATTTCGTCATAATTCTTGCGCCGCGGGATATTCACGCGGGACGTTCAATGAGGCGCGGCGCGGTACCTGCTTTCGATGTGAAAAGGCCCGGCGGTCGGTACGCGTGTGTGCTGAGTACCGGCCGCCGGGCTCCACACTAGGATACCGGCTCAGCACCCCAGAACATAGAGGTAAGGTTTACCTCAAAGCTAAACCGCCCTCCACAAGGGGCGATGCTACGCTCTCAGCCTTACCCACAACGCGCCGGATGCTCTGCCGGGCGCTACATTAGGCGCTATAGCGGGCGTAGATAGAAGGAGGGGCGCACCCGGGAAACACCCCGGGCATGCCCCCTCTCTTAGTCCCATAAGAATATCGGTGTTATATAAGGTATTTCCTCTGGTCTTCCAGTGAAGGCAGAAACACGCTTGATTCCTTGGGCAAAACCACTGCTCTCCTTACTTCAGTTCGCCGTAGAACCGAACATAAAAAAGGACCCCCTCGAGATGCGCTTGAATCAGAGGCGGAGGGGCGCACCCGAGAATCACCCAGGGTACGCCCCTCCCGTTCAAACGCTCACAAGCGCCTAATTTTTGTAATTACAAGCCGCAGCGGCTCATACAGAGCAGGCTGTTTACTTCGACAGCACCTGACGCTTCGAAGAAATCACGCCCGTATTGAAACCAGCCAGATGCAGACCACCGTGGAAACGCGCGTGCTCAATCTTCACGCACTTATCCATCACCACGTTCAGGCCGGCAGCCTCACCAATCGCAGCCGCCTCCTCGTTCCAGGAGCCCAGCTGCATCCACACGGTCTTCGCGCCCAGATCCACAGCCTCCTGAACCACGCCCGGCAGATCCTCATTACGGCGGAAAATCTCCACCAGATCCGGAACCTCCGGCAGATCCTGCAGCGACGGGTACACCGGCTGACCCAGCACAAGCTTGCCCTTCGCCGCCAAAATCGGGTTCACAAAATACAGCTTGTACGGCGACGCCGACTGCAGGTACGTTGCCACAAAGTACGAAGCACGCGAAATCTTATCGCTCATACCCACAATCGCAATCGTGCGGGTATTACGCAGAATATTCAGACGCTCAGGGGCGGAAGGACCCACCCAGGTACGCTTCTCAGTCATTACTTCTCCTCCTGAGTGGTAGTAGGCAGGGAGCAGGATGCGCCAGCAGCAGCCTCAGCGGCGGCAGCGTCCTCGGCGGCCTTAGCGGCGGCAACCGCCTCCTCAGCCTCCACAATCTTGTCTGCACTGGATTCGCCCACACGCTCACCGGCGTGGTTCAGACCGGTCGCGTAGGTCAGCGCCTGGTCCAGGTCCCAAATGATGTCTTCAACGTCTTCCAGACCCACCGAAATGCGAATCAGGTCCTCGCCCACGCCGGCAGCTTCAAGCTGCTCACGCGACAGCTGCTGGTGCGTGGTCGAACCCGGGTGCAGCACCAGGGTACGGGAGTCACCAATGTTCGCCAGGTGGCTTGCCAGTTGCAGCGCACCAATGAACTCGCCACCGACCAGGCGGCCGGACGCCTTCTCGGTGCCCTTCACACCGAAGGAGAACACGGAACCGACACCCAGCGGCAGCAGCTTCTTCGCGCGCTCGTGGTGCGGGTGGTCGGGCAGGCCAGCGTAGTTCACGTAGGCGATACGCTGATCCTCAACCAGCCAGTTCACAACAGCCTTAGCGTTCGCCAGGTGCGCGTCCATGCGCTGGGGCAGGGTCTCAACGCCCTGCAGCAGGTTGAACGCAGCCTGCGGGCTCAGCGACGGACCGAAGTCACGCAGCTGCTCAGAACGCAGCTTGGTCAGGAAGCCGTACTCACCGAAGTTACCCCACCAGGACACGCCGTTGTAGGAGGGAACCGGCTCGGTCATGGACGGGAAGTTGCCGTTACCCCAGTTGAAGCGACCGGACTCGACGACGATACCGCCGAGGGTGGTGCCGTGACCGCCCAGGAACTTGGTGACTGAGTGGATAACGATGTCCGCACCGTGTTCGAGGGGGCGGATCAGGTAGGGGGTGGACAGGGTTGCGTCCACGACCAGGGGGATGCCCGCCTCGTGCGCGACCTCTGCGAGGCCTTCCAGGTCGGCAACCTCACCGGAGGGGTTCGCCACGATCTCGGTGTAAATCGCCTTGGTATTCTCGGTCAGTGCCGCCTTGTAGTCGGCGGGGTCGGTGCCGGGAACGAAGGTGGTCTCAATGCCGAAGCGGCGCAGGGACACGTCCAGCTGGGTGACGGTGCCGCCGTACAGCTGCGAAGAAGCAACAATGTGGTCGCCCTGCTGGCACAGAGCCGCGAAGGTGATGAACTCGGCGGCCATGCCGGAGGCGGTCGCAACCGCACCGATACCGCCTTCGAGGGAGGCGATGCGCTCCTCCAGCGCGGCGACGGTGGGGTTGGACAGGCGCGAATAGATGTTGCCGTACTTCTGCAGGGAGAAGAGGTTCGCGGCGTCGTCAGCGTCTTTGAAGACGAAGGAGGTGGTCTGGTAGATGGGGACCGCGCGGGCACCGTGTTCAGCGTCGGGGGTGCCGCCCGCGTGTAGTGCGCGGGTGCGGAAGCCGAAAGTGTGTTCAGCCATTGGTTTGCTCCTGGTGTATCTGCCCGCCTAAGTGCGGGGAGTCGATAGTGGCTCGACTTTATACTGTGCCACCAGCGGCGGGGCGCACCAAGTGCGGGTAGCTATGTGTCGTTTATTGCGGATTATGACGGGGCATCATATCAGCCGTCATAACAGAAGTTGTTATGACGGTTGTTATGATGCGCGGTCAATAAGACCGATAGGAATAACCGGTTTTAGCTTGTATTTCCGGGGGTTTCAAGATTCTAGGCGCGAGGAAAATACCACATCATATCAACATCATCACAGGATCATAACAACATTATGACAGAAATTGTTATGATGCTGTTATGACGTTGCTATGACGTTCACCAAGAAGTAGTCATCGGGAGCATGCATGGAAACAAACACCGCCGAACTCATCGAAAACCTACGCCGCAGCCAGGCCGAAAACGGACAGGTAGAAGTCAAAGCTGCAGCTGGCGGGTTCCCCAAGTCTGTTCTTGAAACCGTTAGCGCCTTCGCCAATGGAGACGGCGGCACCATTCTTCTTGGCCTCACCGACCCGGCAGAAGGTCTACAGCCGGTTGAAGGTTTCAACGCGCAGGCAGTCCATGATGCATCCGTTGAGGCAATCCGTTCCAAGATCACGCCTCGACCCCCGGTAGATATTCACATTGAGGCGGTAGATATTGAGGCGGCAGAGGGCCAGCACCGTATCGTGCGCATCGATGTGCTCCCCGGCGACCCGACGCAGAAGCCCTACTACATCGAAGCACACGGCATGTATAACGGCTCCTACCAGCGTGTTGGCGAGGTCGATATTCGCCTCACTAAGTACGAGATTGACCGCCTCCTAGAGAACCGCAGTCAGCCCCGCTACGACGAGGAGCTGATTAGTGAAGCAAGCTTCAAAGACCTCTCCCCCACCCTTGTGAGTGCCTATGTCGCTCGCCTCCGCGAGGAGCAGCCTCGTGTTTTTGCGGCGCTTTCTGACCGTGAGGTTCTTCTGCAGGCACGCATCCTACGCATCGATTCTGAGGGCCGCGAAGTGCCCACTCTTGGGGCGCTTCTCGCCATGGGTTCATACCCGCAGGCGTTCTTCCCGCAGCTGATGATGAGCGTTGTTGTTCTTCCCGGTGAAGAGCTTGGTGAGGTCACCGAAGACGGTCGACGTTTCCTGGACAATCACAGCTGTACCGGGCCTATCCCCTCCATGTTGGATGAAGCTATGGGCGTTTTAGTTCGCAATATGCGCAGAACGTCCACGATGGAGGGTCTCAACAGTAGCGGTATCGGGCGGGTTGAGCGTTACGAGTATCCGCTGGAGGCTATCCGCGAGCTCCTGGTCAACGCCCTCATGCACCGCGACTACTCGCCCGGTGCGCGCGGTTCGCAGGTGCAGGTTGAGCTCTACACCAACCGCCTGGTGGTGCGTAGCCCGGGTGGTATTTACGGTGCTGTGACTATCCGAGATTTCGGTCAGCCCGGTGTTTCTTCAACCCGCAATAGCTACTTGGCAAGCATTCTGACTGACCTGCCCGACCCGGGGACGGGGCGTTTGATTGCAGAGAATAGGGCTTCCGGTATTCCCACGGTTCTGCGCGCGCTGAAGGATGCGGGTCTGCCCGCTCCCCAGTTTGCTGACCGTCTGCTCTATGTGCAGGTCACTCTGACGCAGCCCCCGCAGGGTGTGTCTTCTACGGAGCAGAAAACCGTGCCTGAGGATAAGACTCAGCAAGCAACCCGTCTCGCAGGCAAACATTCAGTCGACACCGTCGAATCGGCGGGAGCCGACGCATCGCTTGACGGCCTCAGTGAACGCCAGGCCGGCATTGTGCGCGGCCTGCGTGCACAGGGCGAGGCGGTTTCCGCGGCGTTTATCCAGGAGCATTGGGGTCGGGGTGCTTCACGTACTTCCATTACGAATGACCTGCGCAGTCTTGTGGATGCGAAGCTGATTGTCCCGACGGCTCCGCCGCGTAGTAAGAACCGTAAGTATCGCGCTACGTAGAAGTGCCCGTTAAAAGGTACATAAAAGGGGAGGGAAATAGAGCGATTATTCTCTATTTCCCTCCCCTGTGGCTATTCAGCCAAGACCCTGTTTAGCCAAGGTTTAGCCGCAGGACCATTCAAAGACGACCTGCGAGAAGTCGCGGGCGGCAAGCGCCTCCGGAGTAATCAGCCAGTTCGCCGAACCAGCGTCACCCCACATGATCTCGATTTCTTCGTCTTCGTTCTCCTCATTCTCCGATTCAGAGACGATAGTCAGCAGGTTCACCGTGTGGCCGCGCAGCTCCTTGAACTCTTCACGCGGGTCATTCTGCACGAAGAACGGGTATCCGCCCACGTGGGAGTACTCTTCCTCCGATTCGAAGGGCTCCGTCAGCTCGTAGAGGGCTTCGCGGCGTGCCTGGTTCTTGTACGGGTTTTCATGTGCTTCTGGGAGCTTTTCATCCGGGTAGGTTTCATCCCACTTCGCACCAAAAACATCGTAGTAGTCGTAGCCGGAGGCGGTCACGCCCTGCTCGCGCACCTCAAAGGTCATGCCGTACTCAATTTCGAGCGGGCCGCTCTCACAGTCGAAACCGCCAATGGGCCAGCCGCCCTCGTCCCAGTCCACGTTCGGGAAGGGAGCATCCGGGTTCGGCTCACCCAGAGTCTCGTAGTAGATGACGCGGTGGTTCTTCTGCGAAAGCGGGTTCTCGTAGTCAAAGCCCCACAGGCATTCTTCGTCGTTCGGGTCGAGCCAGAACTGCAGCAGACCGGTCGCCGGGTACAGGTCATTTTCGGGCAGGTCAGCGCAGTTAATCTGCGCAATCATGCCCAGCGGCTCACCCTTCTCATTGGTCGGCGCCGACTCCCCGGCAGGCAGGTACGGACGGCCACCAAACTTGGAGGCGGTCTGCGGCAAGGGTTCGGCGGGAACGAAGGGCTTCAGCGCGATAGCCTTCTTGCGGGCGCCCTCTTGGTTGAGCAGGTCAATAACGTGCTTCACCTGCTTCTCAACGTCCTTGAACGGCTTGTTGTCGAGCATCTTAGAATCTCCTCATTGATGATGTGAAAGTAGTACGGTGTCTAGCTGCAAGCCCACTCAAAGACGACCTGCGAGAAATCGCGGGCGGCAAGCGCCTCCGGAGTAATCAGCCAGTTCGCTGCACCGGCATCACTCCATATCACGTACACGTCCTCCTCAGCGTCCTCGCCCCACTCCGACTCGATAGTCAGCAGGTTCACCGAGTGGCCGCGCAGCTCCTCAAACCCATCGCGCGGGTCACCCTGCGCGAACGAAGGGTAGCCGCCAATATGCGAGTAATCCCGCTCATCCGATTCGAAGGGCTCCAGCAGGTTGTAGGAGGCGTTATCGCGTGCGTTCGGGTTCTCGGGAAGCTTCTGGTCCGGGTATATTTCATCCCAGGCGTCAGCGAACTGGTCGTAAATTTCGAGGCCGCCATCCAGGAAGCTCTGTTCCCAGGTCTCGAAGGCAAGTGCGTACTCGGTGGTTGCCTCAGAAACGTCCTCGCCCTCGGGGCCCAGAGGCCAATCGTAGTTATCCCAATTCACGGTCGGGAAGGGGGCATCCGGGTTCGGCTCATCCAACGTCTCGTAGTAGACGACGCGGTGGTTCTTCTGCGAGAGCGGGTTCTCGTAGTCGTAACCCCACAAGCACTTTTCGTCGTTCGGGTTAATCCAGAACTGTAGCATACCGGTCGCCGGGTAAATGTCGTTTTCGGGCAGGTCAGCGCAGTTAATCTGCGCAATCATACCCAGCGGCTCACCCTTCTCATTGGTCGGTGCAGACTCCCCGGCGGGCAGGTACGGGCGGCCACCAAACTTGGAGGCGGTCTGCGGCAGCGGCGCGTCGGGGCGGGTCACTTTGAGGCGGATCGCCTGCTTGCGGGCGCCACGCTCGTTGAGCGCATCGATGACGCGGCGTACCTGCGCCAGGGTCTCTTCGGAGGGCTTATTCTTCGGCATTACGTGCTCATTTCGTCGGTGAATTAATCGGTGTGGAAGGTTCGGTGTGTCAGGCGCGGGCAACGGTACCGCTGCGCCTTCTACCCCCATTAGACCCTATTTCGGGCGGGCGTGCACCGATTCCGGTCACGAGTGCATCCGGCGGGTAGAAGCAGGTGCACAGCGCGCAGAAAACAAGCACAGCGCGCAGAAAGCCCCGCCTCCTCACCCTCATGCGCGGGCATGAGCGGCAAGAATGCGGGGCTTCCCAGCGATTCTCAGTGATTCCCAGTGAATCTCTACACGAGACGGTGAAAGGCTTAGAGCGCCTTCTCGATGGTCTCCAGAACGCCAAGTGCGGCAGCCGGGCCAGCGTTCAGGAAGAACATGTCAGAATCCACGCTGTGCGCGCGCTTCTCGGTGACAGCCTTGAGGGTGCTCCACAGCGCCTCACCGGTCAGCTTAGACTCGTCGCCGCCCTGCACACCGTAGAACAGGTAGTCGCCGTCAGCCTGGTCAAGCTGCTCGGAGCTCAGGTCGATGGAAGTCTGCTCAACCTGTGCAGCTGCGGGGCGTGCCAGGGATGCATCCTCGCAGATGGAGCCCACGAACGAGGACTTCGCGAAGATGCGGATGCGGTCAGCGGAAGCGTACAGGAAGGAGAAGGTCTTCTCGGTGCCAGCCTTCTGACCGACCGACTTCGCCTTGGAGGTGTACTCCTCCATGAGCTTCTCAGCCTTCTCGGTGGTGCCCAGCGCGGCGGCAATCAGCAGGAAGTCCTGCTTCCAGTTGACGCCGGTGCCCTCGGTGACCACGGTCGGCGCGATTTTGGCGAGGGACTCGTACAGCTCGTCCTTCTTGTTGGTGTTGTTGATGAGAATCAGGTCGGGCTTGAGGTTTGCGATGGCCTCAACGTCCGGGTCGGTGCGCTTGCCGACCTTGGCGATCTTGTCGAGCTCTGCAGACTTATCGGAGAACTTAGTCTTCAGGTAGCTGGGGACCAGGTCGGCGTCACCGGCGGTTGCCGCACCAACGGGCACGATGCCGAGGGAAAGCACGCCGTCGAGCTGACCGGTGGAGAGAATCACGACCTTGGAGGGTGCGGACTCGATGGTGGTTTCACCGCGGAAGTGCTTGACGGTGCGGGGGAATTCGCCATCAACGGTGGTGGTACCCATGCCGGAGGGCAGAGCGGAGGGTGCAACCTTCTTACCGGTCGCCGAAGCGGACGCGGAGGAGGAGGAAGAACCGGAAGTGTTGGAGGAGCCGCAAGCTGCCAGGGCGAGGGCACCGAAAGAACCGAGTGCGAGTGCGCCGAAGGAGCGGCGGGTGATTTTGTTCGTCATATTTACCATTTTATTAGGATAACCTCATATATGCATATGCGATACTTAATTATCATCTACTGATACATTAAGCATCCTCCGCCCGCTCGGGAGCGCACCGCTCCCCCACCACCTCCAAGGCATATGACCCCACAGACCACCACCTCTTCCGGCCCCGCCGTCAGCGAAGCCTCCCTGGCGAAAGTTCGTGCCCTCTCTGCTTCTTCGGACGCCGTATCTGGCGCCTCCTCGGGCGGTCAGGGCGGCAAGTCCATCTCACATCTGGCGGTCGCCCTCATTATTGGCGGCGTTCTGCTGGTGCTGCTCTGCGCCCTGTCATTTGCGGTGGGTTCGCGCATGTTCGCCCTGGACCGCTCCATTGACGGTTTCCTCCACCCGGAGGCGAACACCATCGAATCGAAGCTGATTTGGGCAAAGCGTGCCCCGCGCACCGCCGCGGCGTTGCTGGTCGGTGCCGCGTTGGCGGTGTCGGGTGTGCTCATGCAGGCGTTGAGCCGTAACCCGCTGGCTGAGCCGGGCCTGCTGGGCGTGAACTCGGGTGCTGCCGCCTCCGTGGTGGTGGGCGTGGGCGTTTTTGGGGTGTCGTCCCCGTTCGTTCAGCTGTGGCTGGCGCTACTGGGTTCGGGTCTGGCGGCGGCGCTGGTGTTCGTCATGGGTCTGGTGGATTCTAAGCCGAACCTGGATTCGACGGCGCGTCTGGTGCTCACGGGTGTGGCGGTGAACGCCTGCCTGGGCACGATTACCGGCATCATCACGATGTTTAATTCGAGGGCTTTTGATTCGCACCGCTTCTGGGTGGTGGGTTCGCTGGAGAACCGCACCTTTGAGCAGGTGCTCTCGGCGCTGCCCTTTGTGGCGTTGGGTCTGGTGCTGTCGTTCATGCTGATTGGTCCCCTGCGTGCCCTGGCGCTCGGTGAGGATGCGGCAGCCGGCCTGGGCGTGCCGGTGACGATGGTGCGTGGCGCGACGATTATTGCGATTATGGCGCTGTGTGGTGCGGCGACTGCAATTGCGGGTCCGATTGGTTTTGTGGGCTTGGTCGTGCCGCACGTGGTGCGTCTGCTCGTGGGTTCCGATATTGCGCGCGTTCTGCCACTATCGCTGGTGTACGGCCCGGTGTTGGTGCTTGCCGCCGATATTTTGGGTCGCGTTCTGGTCATGCCCAGTGAGCTTGAGGTGGGTATTGTGACCGCCTTTATTGGTGCCCCGGTGCTGATGGTTCTGGTGCTGCGTTTGAGTACCGGTGCGCGCGGTGCGAAGAAGAGCCGCATGGGCGCGAAGGCGCAGGCGCACGAGGAGGCGGGCCCGCCTCACGTGTCAGAGCACGGTCCGCACCGTGCTCACCGCCCTGTTCTGCGCGGTTCGTCTGGTTCGAGTTCGTCTGGTTCGACTGGCGTATCTGGTTCGTAGGTCCCGGTTTCTGAGAGGTTTTATTGTGAGCGTTGTGTTTCGTTCTGTGGCCGGGTCTGTGCGTATCCCGGGGCGTTACCGCACCCCTATTCCGCGTACCCTGCTGGTGGTGGCGGTGCTGGCGGCGGCGGCGGTCGCCTCCCTGGTGTTTGGTAGCTATCAGATGAGCCCTGATCAGGTGTTTCGCCTGATTTTTCAGGGTGAGGGCACGGAGATTGAGCGTCAGCTGGTGTTGAACCAGCGTCTGCCGCGTATGCTTGCCGCCGTGGTGGTGGGTGCGGCTTTGGGCTTGTCGGGCGCTATTTTTCAGTCGGTTTCACGTAATGCTCTGGGCTCGCCGGATATTATCGGTTTCACGGTGGGTTCGGCGACCGGTGCCCTGTCGGTGGTGCTGATTGGGTCGTTGAGTTCTACCGGCGTGGGTATGGGCATGGGCGCTATTATTGGCGGTTTTGCGACGGCAGCCGTGGTGATGCTTCTGGCGGGTGCGCGCGGTGGCGCGACGATGGGTCAGAAGATGGTGCTGATTGGTATTGCGGTCAGTGCGATGCTCAGTTCCGTGAATGATTACCTGATTACGCGCGGTGATTTGGAGAAGGCGGAGGCTGCGAAGACCTGGCAGCACGGCTCGCTGAATGCGCTGTCGTGGAATCAGATGTCGGTTCAGGCGGTGCTGCTGCTGGTGGCTATTCCGCTAGTTCTGTTGTTGACGCGCCGCCTGCGCACCCTGGAGCTTGGCGATGATTTGGCGGCGGGTTTGGGCCTGCCGGTGAAGAAGACCGTGAACCTGCTGGTGGCGGCTGCCGTGCTTCTGGTGGCTGTGGCGATTTCTGTTGCGGGTCCGATTGGTTTCTTGGCGCTGGTTGCCCCGCAGATTGCGCGCCGCCTGTGGAACACTCCGGGTACGGCGATGTGGCATTCGGCGCTGTTGGGTTCGGTAATTTTGGTGCTGGCTGATTTTGTGTCGGCTCGTGCGTTGGCGCCGTTCCAGATTCCGGTGGGCCTGGTAACGGGCGCATTGGGTGGCGCGTACATGCTGTGGCTGCTGTACCGTCAGCGTTAGTTGCACCGCCTTATTCGGTATGAGTGACCGGGCGTTCCCCACTGGGGGGCACCCGGTTTTCTGCGTTTTAGGGGTGGTTTCAGAATTTTTCAGATTTTTCCCAGTTTTACCCCGGGGTAGATTAAAAACTGCTTATCGTGTCAGGGGTCGCTCATAGAGTGTAGGTGTTGGAAGGGACGATCCTTCCGACCGGGCACGCCGTCTCCTGCGGTGTTGCCGCTAGGTTGATTCAGCATCTACGGAAGGAACGGTCATGGAAAACACCACTCACGAGAGCCAGTACGCAAACGCAGAGATTTCCTGCACCGCCGATGAGCAGCTGGGCCGTGATGCAGAGTTCAATCTGCTGATGCAGTCCGGCACTATTGTTCGTATGGAGCGCTTCAATGTGGATGAGCTCCGCGGCGTTCTGGAGCAGCTGGTGGCTGACGGTTCGTGCTTCCGCACCGCGCCGGCGTCCTCGACTATGGGCCGCGTGATGCGTCACCTGACTCAGGGCGCTTCCGGTTACGAGGCGAACCTGGCTGAGCTGCGTGCGGCGGCACAGAACGCTCTGCTGTTCGTATTCCCCCTGGAAAAGGACCTGGAGATGTGCCTGCGCTTTGAGCGTGTGCAGGGTACCGGTCTGGCGTTGACTCGCCTGGGCGTGAGCCCGGTCAATGGTGACCTGTGGACTCAGCACTGGGCGATGCGCGCGCTGGAGTGCACCGGCGGCGTGTTTGCGGTGGAGTCCGCTCCGGGTGCCTGCAATTTTGAGCTGCGACGCGAGATGTTCTACGCGATGCTGTCGCTGGTTGAGCTGTCGACTTTGGGTCTGTCGGCTGAGCCGGAGGACTTCTACATGTTTGCCGATTCGGAGGCTGTGTGTAAGAAGTTCAAGCGTGAGCGTCGTGATTGCCGCCGCGCAATGCGTGCCCAGTACGACCGCGCCGCATAAGGTATATCGTGTATGCCTTATGCGGCATACACGCATATCAGAGCCATTTGTTCTTCTTGAAGAACCAGTAGAGGAGCAGACAGGAACCCACCATGAGCAGCAGCGCGGAAGGGTAGCCGAGCTGCCATTTGAGTTCGGGCATGACCTCAAAGTTCATGCCGTAGACGGAGCCAATAATGGTGGGCACCATGAGTAGCGCCGCGTAGGCGGAGATTTTCTTGGTATCGTCGTTCTGCTGCTGACCGAGCAGGGTATCGTGCACGCGCAGGGCGTTTTCGAGGGAGCTGCGAAGGTCTTCGAGTCGTTCTTTTGTTTGTGTTACGTGGTCGAGCACGTTGCGGAATTGCCGGGCGAGCTCGACCGCTTCTTCGTTCGTTTCTTCCTCGGATGCGCCCGGGTAGGGTGAGGGGTCGAGCGCGCCGGTGCGTATGCCTTCGATGATTCGGCCGATCATGGATTCGAGGGGTCGGCAGGCACGCTGGAAGTCGATGACCTGGTTGAGCAGTTCGTAGATGCGCTGTGCGAGGGAGTTGGCGTCTCGCCGCTCGCCGGTGGAGAAGAGGATATCTTCGATCTCGTCGTTGTCGTTTTCGAGGCCGTCAAGCACGGGTGCGTACCCGTCGACGGTGCTGTCGAGGATGCGGTGCAGCAGTCGGGCGGGGGATGCGTCGGGGGTGGCGTAGAGTAGGTTGAACTGGTCGTTGATGTTGCGGTCACTGCGCTGTTCGTCGCGGACGAGTGCGAGGGTGTAGCGGGGGCCGGTGAAGAGGTGCAGTTCGCTGAGGCGCACTTCTTCTTCTTTGTCGAGGTAGATGGCGGGGCGGATGACGGTGAAGAGGGAGTCGCCGTATCGTTCTAGTTTGGCGCGCTGGTGGCCTCGTCCGGCGTCTTCGATGGCGAGTTCGTGCAGGTTGAAGGTTTCTTGTAGCCTGTGCAGTTCGTGGATGCCGGTGTTGGCGTATCCGAGAGCTACGGCGGTGTTGGGCTGCTGGTAGGCGTTGAGGGTTTCTTCTTCGGGTGCGCCTACGCGGATGCGGTCTCCGCTGGGGTAGATGGCTCCGGTGATATAAGTCATCGTTGTGCTCCTCTGAACGCTTTGGCGCCACGTGTGCGGGCGCTCTTTCCAGCATACGGGATGCGCCCCGTCCGGTCACATGCGCAGGCTCGGAGGAGTTGAGGGTGGGGTGGGGTGGTGAGTCTTGGATTTTCTTTTTAAGATATCTGGGGGTTGCAGAGTTTCAACCTTCCCTTGAGAGCTAATAAAGTCTAAACTTCTAGTTAATAAGACTGTGATTGTCTTAGAACCAACCACTATTTTCTTTTGAGGAGTCAACGATGCTGTTGAAACCGTTTGTGAAGGGTGCGGCATGTACTTTTGCCGCTGCTTCTCTCTTGTTGTCTGCGGCGGTGCCTGCTTCTGCAACGCAATTGCGCCCTAAGACTTTTTCTCCTTTTCCGGGTGATGAACTGGAAGTTACTTGTATTAATGAATCTGAGTACAATACCCCGGGTGATTACCAGGATAAGGTGATTGCTTGGGCGGAGTGTACTGGACTTATTACTCACGGCCGCCGTCTTTATCTTCAGAAGAATAAGAATGCTCCCCAGCCTGCGATGACTCGTGGGCAGCTTCTTGAGTTTCTGTACCATGTGAAGGGCAGGCCCGTGGTTAAGGACCTTCCTGCTACGTCGCCGTACAGCGATATTTCGGTCGATGACCCGCACTACCCTATTGCTATCTGGGCTACTCGTGAAGGTATCAGCAGCGGATGGGGAGACGGCAAATTCCATTACGACGCCACCGCATACATTGATACTGCGCTCATTTTCCTTTATCGAATGCACGGTAAGCCGACGGTCAACCTTACCCCCATCCCCGAAGAATACGCACATTGCGTTAAAGAAAATAGCGACATGCACAAGGCACGTAGCTGGTATGGTTCACCAAACATGAGCTGTGGGTATATCGATAATGATGAAGTTACTTTTTCAGATATTCTATATACCCTCTACAGATTGGATTTGATGGGAATCTTATAGAATATTTTGGGGCTCTATATCAATACTGATATTGATATAGAGCCCCAAATGTTTATTTAAAATTCCACAGAATTAGATTCATAAATACCGCGACTGTAATTAGAATTTTTGTCAAAATATTTCCGGTTTTTCTTGGATTCTTCTTCAATGTCATGCATTCCGTACCGCATGACAAAGTTATTAATCGTGACATCCATATACCCGGCACGCCACGGGCCAAAGTGAACTTTCCATGAGTAATTATCTGGATGCTTCTTACGATGCTCATCATAGACATCACCACCAACTACCACAATATCCCTACAATTTTGCTCAAAGTAGAAGCCCCACCGTGCAGCACGTACATCTTTCTCCGCTTTTACAGCACCATCACCTACCTTATGAGGATTATCGGAACGTGGAGCGATGAACTTACATTCATGCGACCAATTGCTAATGTACCAATTGGCTGCTTGATTATTTTGAGCTTGACCATGAACTGTATCGAAGTAGCTGGACGATTCGCCAATGCAACCATCAAAGATATTACGCTCAAAATCACTTACCCAGCCATGACCCCCATTTTCTTGAGCAGTGCATCCGATAAACATATTACGGCTTGCCGCAACATACCAGCCTGCACCAGCCTTACCTGCATATGCGTAATGTGGCTTCCCCTCCTGGCGCGACTGATACAGCGATTCTCCAGACGAATACCGGTGGTTATACCAACTCGTTGACTGTGAAAACTTACACTGCGAAGCGTAGACCTCAATGCCGGCATAATTCCTGCCACACTTGTTGGCATCGGATACATCCAACATACTGAACTTATTATCAGCTGCACCGATACCATCCACATTAATTGCCTTATGACCAATAGGTTTACCCACAAGGAATCCCTGCCTCCATGTCATACGCACGCGAATGTCATGGACCTTCATCGCACGGTCATGGAGACCCAAAATAGCAACTCCCATATCTGTATCCCAGATTTCAAGGTTCTCTAGTGTTGCAACTGCTTCAGGCTCAGGCCGATAGTTTTTATTTGCATAGTACGTATGCAAAATAACTCCCGCCACACCCTTCATAATGGGAGTGTGCCGAGCCCGGCTATAAGGGTCATCCCGATTTAGACGGACATTGTCAGCATTCGTACGAATAACTAAATCACGAACCCCAAAACGCATAGGAGCCTCAGAGAACCACTGATTGGCCTCCTTATCACCTGGCTTTGGCTTTTCCGGTCCAGCAACAAGGTAAGATCCAACGTGGAAAACACCAACACACTCCGCTTCGTCTTCGTCCTTCTGCACTAGGCCACCGCCAGGATGAGCAATAATCTGTGTGGCCTTACCATGCCCAAAGATTTCAACCCGGTCAAGTAGCTGAATAAAAGGAGCACTGACCCTGTACTTTCCAGCAGGAATTTCTAGAGCTCCACCTCCAGCTGAAGCCAAAGTCCTTACTGCATCATTAATGGCCTGAGTACAATCTTGAGACCCATCAGCTTTCACCTGCGGATTACTCAGGAGATTAATGTAGTTTTTCGTGTGATTTTGCGGAGTAATTCCACCTTGAACTTCATCAGCATGCGCATCAGCATATACCATTGCTGAGGCAAACGGAACTGACAATGCGGCGCCAGCAATCATTGAGCGGCGCGATAATGCAGACATCGCTGTCTCCAATCGTGTTGAGTGAGAATATTAAATGCATCCAGCGCATAAGTATTTTATGACGCATTAGCACTTAAATCCTGCATACCAATGCGGTATATCTTGGATGATTTAATCTTATCACTCACTCGAAATAAATTTTATCCATATTTATGGTTTTTGGATTTATTCATTTAAAGATAAACCTCATATCAGATAATTATTTAACCCTGACTACAGAAAAGTCTACTCATTACTATAAGCATTTATCAACGTCAGAATGACACTATTTCAAAATAGTGCCCTAAATAAGACAGTATGTTACAAATTATCGCAGCTAAAAGGACCCCCGATGAGGCATTCAAAGCCTCGCCAGGGGTCCTTCTCGTCAGTTTTTAGTCTTCGTTGATGAGGTCGCGAACCACAATGGTCTGGTCGCGGTCCGGGCCCACACCAATCGCAGAGATACGGCAGCCAGAAATCTCTTCCAGCTTCAGCACATACTTGCGGGCGTTCTCGGGCAGCTCATCCAGGCTCTTCGCATCCGAAATGTTCTCGGTCCAGCCGTCGTAGTACTCGAAAATCGGCTTAGCGTGGTGGAACTCAGTCTGAGTCATCGGCATCTCGTCGTGGCGTACACCGTCAACGTCGTATGCCACGCAGACCGGGATCTTATCCAGGCCGGTCAGAACGTCCAGCTTAGTGATGAACAGGTCGGTGAAACCGTTGATGCGCACAGCCTGACGCGCCAGCACGGCGTCGTACCAGCCGCAACGACGCGGGCGGCCAGTGTTCACGCCGAACTCACCGCCGGTGGTGCGCAGGAACTCGCCCATCTCATCGAACAGCTCGGTCGGGAAGGGGCCGGCACCCACGCGGGTGGTGTACGCCTTCTGAATACCGATCACGCGGGAGATGCGGGTCGGGCCCACACCCGAACCGACGCACGCGCCGCCGGAGGTGGGGTTGGAGGAGGTCACGAACGGGTAGGTGCCGTGGTCAACGTCCAGGAAGGTTGCCTGGCCGCCCTCCATCAGCAGAGTCTTACCCTCGTCCAGTGCCTTGTTCAGCAGCTGGGTGGTGTCCACAATCATCGGCTTCAGACGCTCGGCGTAAGACATGAAGTACTCGACGATTTCGTCGACCTCAACGTGGCGGCGGTTGTAGACCTTCACCAGCAGTTCGTTCTTCTGGCGCAGTGCGCCTTCAACCTTCTGACGCAGAATCGACTCGTCCAGGATGTCCTGAACACGCACGCCGAGGCGGCCAACCTTATCCATGTAGGCGGGGCCGATACCGCGGCCGGTGGTGCCGATAGCGCGCTTGCCGAGGAAACGCTCAGTCACCTTGTCCATGGTCTGGTGGTAGGGCGCGACCAGGTGTGCGTTAGCGGAAATCTTCAGGCGGGAGGTGTCAGCGCCGCGGGCCTCAAGGCCGTCAATCTCAGCGAAAAGAGCCTCAGGGTTAACAACCACGCCGTTACCAATCACGGGGACGGCGTTCTCGCTCAGAATACCCGCGGGCAGCAGCTTCAGCTCAAACTTCTGGCCGTTCACCACCACGGTGTGACCGGCGTTGTTACCGCCGTTGGGCTTGACCACGTAGTCTACGCGGGGGCCGAGCAGGTCGGTTGCCTTACCCTTACCCTCATCGCCCCACTGGGCGCCCACAATCACGACAGCTGACATTTTTGTGCTCCTTGAAAGCCTTGAAGATACGCACCGGATTTCACGGCGCGGCGGCGACCTACCGCCTCATGATCCGGGTAGGCACACCTCTTCTAATGATACCGTGCCCGCCCCTTTAAGTCCCGTGTGACGGCGCATCAGGCGTGCCGGATACGGTGCCGGTGAGCCTCACCGGGCACGGCGACGCCCCCATCCGAAATTCGGACGGGGGCGCTACCGGCGTGAGCCGTGAAGACTACTTGATGATCTCGATGAAGGTCATCGGGTAGGTGTACTGCTCACCGCGGTTCGCGGCCACAGCAGCCAGGCTGTGGAAGATAACCATCAGGATAGCCACAACCAGCGGGACAACCCACAGGATGATACCCAGGATGCCGAAAGACACCACCATCAGCACCCAAGACGCCATGCTGACGACCCACAGGGAGAAGTTGAAGTTGAACGCGCGGCGGGCCGATTCCTTAGTGAAAGCGTAACCGGGCTTGTCCTTGTAGATGAACCACATGACCAGCGGCGCGAGAATACTTGCGGTTGCGAAGGACAGCAGAGACAGAATCGCAGAAGCCAGGTGCGTGAGCATCGCCATGTTCTGGTCATCCTTGGAGGAGACTACGTAACCGTTGGGCTGACCCGGCGCCTGCGAGTAGGAGGGTGCCTGCTGAGAGTACTGGTTGTACTGTTCAGGGTTCGGGTTCTGGGACATCGTTCTTTTCCTTAATCTATCGATGAGTGGATACAGCTAATCATTGAGGCGCGGCGGCAGGCTAACTCAGCGTTTTCGGCGGGTGCCCACCCCACTCTGCCTGGTCACAACGCTCGTGATGATTCCACCCTATCAAGGCAAGGTAAATGGAATATTAACCCTCGCCGGATAACAAGCGAAGAAACCCGAATATGACAAGAAAAAGACGCTCCTGCCCCTCCACGCGGTGTTATGGGCGTGGAGGGGCAGGTTGTTATACAGTTCTGGACGGCGTGATTCGGGGTCTAGTCCTTTTTCTCCACACCGGGTGAGCCAGGATGCGCGGCGGGCTTATGTAGTGCGGCAGGCTCACGCTGTGCTGCAGACTCGCGTAGCTTTGCGCGTTCTTGCTTTTTCAATGCCTCATACTCATCGAAGAAACCCTGTTTCTTCGTGTAGCCGTTAATGCCCGTGTAGTCGTCCGGCAGGCGGTTGTACACCAGGTAGTACCAGAACTCGGCATGTGTCGTCTTTGTTTTCTGGATGAGTTCCCTCAGCCGGTTCTTATGCTTCACCGCCTGAACAATACCCACAATCCATAGGATCGGCACCACAAAGAATGAGCCCATACCGATAATGATGAAGAAGAACAGCATCGACATGCCGGCGCTACTATCGAACATGCTCACCAAAGGAACCAGCACAAACGGGTTCAGTATCAGTAGGACAATAAGCACGGTCTTCCAGAAGGTGCGCTGACTCTCGATCTCTTCAATGTTGGTGCCAGCCAACGGATTATTGATGGGTACGTAGCCCACCGGTTGCTGCTTGGCTGCCCGCGATACAGGGTTCTCCTCGATCTTGACCGGGTTCAGGTGGGTAGCGCACGCCTGCATGGGTGCGGAGGATTCAAGCGAGCGGTCCAGCAGGCGCATTTCGATAAGTTCCGAGTCGGGGATGCCGAAGAACGGCTCCGGAATGACCGGCAGAATAGCGCCCGGTTGCAGACCGAGCTGTTCCAACCGAACGTACTCGCCGTAGGCGTGCATAGCCTGAGTCTGCATAGCCTGGGCCTGATCTTGCTGAGCCTGTTCTGCGGAGGCGAGCGCTACCGGGTGGTTTGCCTCGTCGTCCTTGCGAGATTCGTGAGTATCTTCCGGGGCGTCTTCTGAGGTGGCTTCTGGGGTGTCTTCCGGCTCGTCGATGTCGTCGGCGTCGTGGGAGTCTTCGGGTTCGTCTTCTGAGGCCTTCCGAGCGGAGTCGTAGCGCTTGGGGGCACCCGGGTAGACGTATTCATAATCGGGGTCCGGGTGCTGGTCGGGGCGCTCTAGCTCTTCGTCTTCGTCGTCGGGTTCTTGGTGGAGCGTAGCGTCTTCTGTTGACGACTGCTGGTCCATGAGTAGCAGCATGTATTCCGGGACGGACTGGTCGGTGTCCCAGAGGGGCTGGTACCCCTCGTCTTTCTTTGCAGTTTCCCTCTTTGCGGCTTCATTCTTTACAGCGGGGCGGTCTGTCATGGTCGTCTCCTTCGCTCACCAGACATACTCCTAGTGGCACCACCGTACCAGCGTGCGCTGGGCAGTCCCTTGAAAGCCGCCGAACGAACCCTGAGAAAAACCCCGGACAAGCACTAACACTGATGTGATAACACCGCCGGGAGTTCAGCGCTACGGGAGCTGGGGTATTCAGAGGAATCTTTTATGATGCATCCGTGTGGTTTGAGGCGTACGGCGGTGCAGGCGCGGGAGTAGAAGCCCCGACAGAGCGGGCACCGCAGAATCGGGTGCAAATGAAAAGCGCGCAAAAGAAAAGGGGCGAACATGTCCATAATTTGATGCATATAGAGGTAATAAACGCTTCACAAGCCGTTTTGAGGTGTATTCTAGTTCACATCTAGTGTGTTCAAGTTCAACTAGAGCTCACCAGAAAAAACACACCAGCCTCCCAGAAACACCCCGGGAGCCAAGCAAAGGAGCACCGTGGAACACACCGCCTCCCCAAACCCCCGCGGCCGGTCGCATCGACGCCGAATCGGCAGCGGGCTACTCACCCTCAGCATGGCGCTGAGCCCCCTTGCAGCACTGGGCACCACCGCCCACGCCGCGGAAGACCCCGACGCCGCCAAGCAGGTACTCAGCGAAAGCATGAAGAACGCCAGCGGCACCGTCACCGCCTTCGTCCGCTTCAAGGGTAAGGGCGCATTCGAACAGACCCAGCCCGCAGGCGTACTCGCCGGCGTGCAGGCACCCGTCAACCGCGGCGCACAGGTGCAGGCCATCGCCTCCCAGGTGCAGAGCCAGGCACAGCAGGTCAGCAGCCAGTCCGGCGCGCAGGTCCTCTACACCACCCACAACGCAGTACGCGGCGTGGCAGTGCGCGGTGACGCAGAGTCCATCAAGGCACTCGCCAACCGCTCCGACGTAGAGAAGATCTCGCCCATCCTACCCAAGTACCGCCAGAACGCGGGCGCCGCCATTGATGCAGGCTCCCTCGCCACCTGGACCGGCACCACCAACCCCGCCGGCGCGGGCGGATACACCGGCAAGGGCGTGAAGATCGCCGTCATCGACTCCGGTATCGACTACACCCACACCGACTTCGGCGGTAGCGGCAAGCTCGAAGACTACGAGAAGGCATCCAAGCTCACCGAGCTGCCCTCCGCAGACTCCGGGCTCATCAACCGCACCAAGGTTGCTGGCGGCTACGACCTCGTCGGTGACGCCTACGACGGCACCAACACCGCAACCCCCGACGGCAACCCGCTCGACTGCACCACCGGCGGTCACGGCACCCACGTGGCGGGCACCGCGGCAGGCTACGGCGTGAACGCCGACGGCAGCACCTTCACCGGCGACTACAACAAGCTCACCGCAGAGCAGCTCAAGACCATGAAGATCGGCCCCGGTGTTGCTCCCGACGCTGAAATCTACGCCTTCCGCGTCTTCGGTTGCAGCGGCAGCACCAACGTCGTTATCGAGGCGCTCGACCGCGCCCTCGATCCTAACGGTGACGGCGACTTCTCCGACCGCGTGAACGTGGTCAACATGTCCCTCGGCGGCGAATTCTCCCCGCAGGACGACCCCGAGTCCTACGCCGTTGACGCGCTCACCCGCGCTGGCGTGCTCTCCGTGATCTCCGCGGGTAACGCCAACGACTACAGCCTGCGCGGTGACACCTACTCCAACTCCGGTCACCCCGCCACCGCAGCCAGCGCAATCACCGTGGCTAACTCCTACGGCTCCACCCGCGCCGTCGATGCGGCAGAGCTGACCGACCCCGCCACCGGCACCACCCGCAAGGTACGCGGCGACTACAGCGTCTCCTACCCCTGGGCACAGGCAGGCAGCAAGGAATTCACCGGTGAAGTCACCGCAATCTCCGAAAACAACCGCTACGCCTGCAACGCCCTCAGCGCCACCGAAGCGGCAGCCGTGAAGGGCAAGTGGGTGCTCATCGACTGGGCTGAAGCCGACGGTAGCCTCGCCTGCGGATCCAAGGTACGCTTCGACAACCTGGAGGCGGCAGGCGCCAAGGGCGTACTGCTCGCAGGTAACGACGAAGAGCCCGGCCTGGGTATTGCCGGCAACGACACCCTGCCCGGTTTCCGCCTGGCAGCATCCGCCGCTAAGGACCTGCGTGCACAGATCACCGCAGCAGAATCGGCAGGTAAGCCCCTGACCGTGCGCCTCGGCAACGACCTGAAGTCCTCCCTGCGCGTGGACACCGACAAGCTGGATCAGCTGAACCCCATGAGTGCCCGCGGCTTCCACGGCAGCTACGGCTACACCAAGCCCGACATTGCGGCACCCGGCTCGTACATCACCTCCGCGGCGGTGGCAACCGGCAGCAACTCCGTGACCTACAGTGGCACCTCCATGGCCGCCCCCTACGTGACCGGCTCCGCTGCCCTGGTCATGCAGAGCCACCCGAGCTACACCCCCGCACAGGTCAAGGCGACCCTCATGAATACCGCCACCCACGATGTACGCACCGAATCCGGTGCCGTATACGCGGTGGACCGTGTGGGCGCCGGACGAGTTGACACTCTCGCTGCTGTGCAGTCGAAGTCCCTCGTCTACAACGCTGACAAGAGCGGTACCGTGTCCCTGAGCTTCGGCGTGCTCGAGTACGCACCGGATGCAGGCGTTCAGACCCTCACCCGCGAGGTGACGGTCGAGAACACCGATTCTGTGGCGCATACCTACTCGCTGTCCTACGCTGAAAGCACTAATATTCCCGGTGTGGAATATTCCTTCCCCTCCTCGGTCACCCTCGCACCCGGTGAGACTAAGAAGTTCGAACTGAGCGTGCGCATCGACCCGGCCAAGCTGGAGAAGACCCGCGACCCGGCAATGGACGTAACCCAGAACGCAATTGACTACTACACCGGCGAGGAAACCATTCCCGCACAGTACCGTCAGTACATTGCGAGCGCATCCGGCCGACTCATCCTCACCGAAGACGGCACCAAGGCACTGCGCCTGCCCATCCACGTGGCACCCAAGCCCGTGAGCACCATGCACGCTAGCGAAGACACCGTCACCTTCACCCAGAAGCCCTCCAGCGACGAGGCACAGAAGGCAAACACCGGCTGGATCAAGTCCCAGATTTCGCTGCGCGGCACCGAGGTCAACCAGGGCGGCTACCGCTCCCTGCTCGGTGCTTTCGAGTACGGTGCGAGCGTGGACCGTGTGGCTCCGACCTCCCTGTCGCTGAACAGCAACATTAAGGCGAACCTGCAGTACGTTGGTGCTTCCTCGGATGCGCCCGCGCTGAAGGCTTCCGGCGGCAACGCCGATGACGGCACCCTGCGCTTCGGTATCTCCACCTGGGCGAACTGGGATGTTGTCTCCTACGAGAACACCTACACCGTAGAAATCGACACTGACGGCAATAACCGCGCCGACTACAAGCTGGTCACCGACCGCGCTAAGGGCCTGGACTTCCCGCTGGTTCGCCTCTACGGCTACAAGAACGGCAGCCTCGTTGAGCTCGCCCACTACCCGCTCAACGGCGCCTGGGGTGATGTGGACACCAACATGATGGACACCAACACCCTCATCATGGGTGCGCCCCTCAAGGACCTGGGCCTGACCAGCGCAAACAACCCGGACATCCAGTACCGAGTCAGCGCAACCACCCAGTACGAGTGGGGTAACGTCAGCGAAACCGGCTGGATCAAGTACCGCCCCTTCAGCCCCAAGCTGTGGTTCAGCGGCGACTCCTCCGCCGTGGCTGGCCTCCACCCGGATGCCTCCACCACCACCCTGACGGCGCACCGCTCCGCTGACGCGATCCCCGCGCTCGGCGAATCCGGTACCCCCGCTAAGGCGCTGCTGCTGCACCTGCACAACGGCACCGGCGACCTCTCCGGCACCAACGGCGCTAAGGGCAACCGCGCCGAGGTGCTGAACATCAAGGAGCAGCAGACCGAGTACATCACTCCGTCCCGCTTCACCGATGTGAAGACCACCGACCAGTTCTACACCGAAATCTCTTGGTTGGCTCAGCGCGGCATCACCACCGGCTACCCGGACGGCACCTACCGCCCGCTGGAGTCCGTGGAACGTGGCGCAATGGCGGCGTTCTTCTACCGCATGCAGGGTTCCCCGCAGTTCACCGCCCCCTCCACTCCGAGCTTCAAGGATGTGCCCACCACGCACCCCTTCTACAAGGAGATTGAGTGGATGAAGGCTCAGGGCATCACCACCGGCTACTCGGACGGCACGTTCCGCCCCTCCGCACCGGTGAACCGTGACGCCATGGCTGCATTCTTCTACCGTGCGGCGGGTTCCCCGCACGTGGATCTGCCCGCGACCAGCCACTTCAGCGACGTGTCCACCGATAACCAGTTCTACCGTGAAATCACGTGGCTGGCTTCGAAGGGCATCAGCACCGGCTGGCCGGACGGCACCTACCGCCCGGTAACCCCCATTGCCCGCGATGCGATGGCGGCATTCATCTACCGCTACACCGAGAAGGTTGCTAACCAGACCGGCCGCTAGACGGCAGTGAACCGGTAGCGAACAGTTCGGGTTCCCTCCCGCCCCCTGCCCCCCTCCTACCCCTACATGGAGGTGGGAGGGGCACCCGGAACCGGCAGGCTCCGGGGCCTGAAAATCCCGAGCCTCTCAAGTTCCGGAGCCTCTCAAGTTTTGGTGGCGGTTTCACCGGCAGACGCACTCACGTATCGTCTGCCGGTGGGTCCGCCTCCGCACATCACCGATATACAACCACAGAGCACACAGCACTATCGAAAACAGATAATCCGAAGGAGGATTCCATGACAACGCCTCATGCGCCACGCCGCGGAATGAAGGCTGTCGGTGCGACCGGTTTGAGTGCGGCTCTTGCCCTGACTCTCGGCGTTCCCGCCACTTTCTCTGCAGCTCACGCTCAGAGCCCCCAGCAGGTCGAAGGAAGTACCGCGAGCGCATCCGGTAACGCTGCTTCGCGTATCAGCCCGGGCCTGCAGAAGGCTGAAGGCCAGATCACCGTGTATGTGCAGTTCAAGGGCAAGGGTGCGTATGAGCAGACCCAGTCCGCGGCTGTTCTGGCACGTAAGGAGGCGCCGGCGAACCGTCAGGCGCAGGTGCAGGCTATTGCAGCCCAGGTGCAGTCGCAGGCTCAGTCTGTGGCGGCCGCTTCTGGTTCGAAGCTGATGTACACCACGCATAATGCGATGCGTGGTGCGGCGATTACTGGTGATGCTGCGCAGATTCGTGCGTTGGCGGAGCGCCCGGATGTGGAGCGTATTTCGCCGATTATCGCGAAGGAGCGCATGAACTCCGGTAGCGTGATTGATACGAAGACTCTTGCTACGTGGACTCGTGAGAATACGGGGTACACGGGTAAGGGTGTGAAGATTGCGATTGTTGACTCCGGTGTTGACTATACGCACGCTGATTTTGGTGGCCCCGGTACGGTGGATTCGTACTTGAAGGCTAAGGCGATGACGGAGCTTCCGTCTGCTGATTCGGGTCTGATTGATCGTAATAAGTTCATTGGCGGTATTGACCTGGTCGGTGATGACTACAATGCGTCGGTGGCTGAGAAGTCGACTCCGCAGCCGGACAATAACCCGTTGGATTGCCGTCCGGATGGTTACGGTTCTGGCGGTCACGGTACGCACGTGGCGGGTACTGCCGCCGGTTATGGTGTGACGGCGAACGGTACGACTTACCGTGGCGATTACAAGAACCTGACGGAGGAGCAGCTGGAGGGCATGTCTATTGGCCCGGGTACTGCTCCCGAGGCTCAGATTTTGGCGGTTCGCGTGTTCGGTTGCTACGGCAATTCGAGTGTTGTGATGAAGGCGCTTGATACCGTCATGGATCCGAATGGTGACGGTGATTTCTCTGACCGCGCCGACATTGTGAACCTGTCGCTCGGTAGCGAGTTCGCCCCGGCTGACGACCCGGAATCGTACATGATTGATACGATGGCGCGTCAGGGTGTGTTCACTGTGGCCGCTGCCGGTAACGCCAATAACTACAACGGTGTGGGTGACACCTACTCTAATTCGGGTAGCCCGGCGAATTCGGCTGCGGCGCTGTCGGTAGCGAACGCCTACGGTTCGACTCAGCCGATTGACCGTGCCCGCGTGACCACGAAGACTGGTTTGGAGTGGTTGCAGGGTGATTATTCGGTGAACTTCGATTATTCGAAGGCGACCGCCGATCAGCTGCGTGGCGAGGTTGTTGCCGCGCCGGAACGTAACCGTTACGCTTGCGAGGCGTTCACCGATGAAGAGGCGAAGGCTTTGAAGGGTAAGTGGGTTTACTTCGACTGGGATCAGGACGACTTGTCGTTCCCGTGCGGGTCGAAGGTGCGTTTCGATAACGTTCAGGCTGCCGGCGGTGTTGGCGTGGTGATGGCCGGTAAGGCTGAGCGCTACACCATCGGCATTGGCGGTAATGCGACCATTCCGGGTCTGCGCCTGACTGCTTCTTCGACGAAGGATCTGGAGAAGGCTCTGGCTGCCGGTCCGGTGACCATTGAGATGAACCCGGACTACAAGGCTTCGGGTCGTAGCTCCCACTCGCACGCTTTTGACCTGAATTCTTCGAGTGCTCGCGGTCAGCACGGTTCTGACGGCTTCATTAAGCCTGACCTTGCGGCGCCGGGTACTGAGATTGTGTCTGCCGCTGTGGGTACGGGTACTAAGGGTGTGTCGTTCACCGGTACCTCCATGGCGACCCCGCATGTTGCCGGTATTGCCGCTCTGGTGATGCAGGCGCATCAGGATTACAACCCGCAGATGATTAAGGCTGCGCTGATGAACGGCGCGTCCACCCCGATTGAGAATGAGCAGGGTGTGGAGTACGCGGTGGATCGTATGGGTACGGGCATGGTGAATGCTCGCGCCGCCGTGGACGCGAAGGTTATCGCGTACGATGCGAGGACCCCCGAGCGTGTTTCGACCGCGTTTGGTGTGCTGGAGTACACCCCCGATTCGGGTATTCAGACGGTTCAGCGTGACATTGTTCTGGATAACACCGATTCGCAGGCTCACACGTACACTCTGAGCTACGATGCGAGCACGACCATCCCTGGTGTGGAGTACTCCTACCCGCAGCAGGTGAGCGTGGGTGCCGGTGAGCGTAAGAACGTGACCGTGACCGTGCGTATTGACCCGTCTAAGCTGGAGAAGACCATGGACCCGGCGATGAGTGCCGACCAGGTCGCTCAGGACTGGACGACCGGTGAGACTCTGATTGCTGGTAAGCGTCAGTACATTGCGAGCGCTTCTGGTCGCCTGATTTTCTCTGAGAATGGTCGCGAGGCGATCCGCCAGTCGATTCACGTGGCGCCGAAGCCTGTCTCCGCGATGCGCGTTGATGCGTCCCGCATTGATTACAAGGGCGTGTCCGATAAGGAGTCCACGGTGACTCTGCGCGGTACGACCCTGAACCAGGGCGGTTACCGTTCGCTGCTGGGTGCGTTTGAGCTGGGTGCGGTCAGTGACCGTATTCCGACCGGTCAGCTGAAGCTGCCGTCGAACCAGTCTGTTGACCTGCAGTATGTGGGTGCCGCCTCGGACGCTCCGGCGTTGAAGGCTGCCGGTAAGAACCCGAACGATGGTTCTCTGTTCTTCGGTATTTCGACCTGGAGCACCTGGGATAGCATGCACTGGGGCCGTCAGGTGCAGGTGCAGATTGATACGAACAACGACTCCACCGCAGATTACGTTCTGGAAGTAACCCGCGAGAAGGGTCTGGACTACCCGCTGGTGAAGGTCTGGTCCATCTCCGGTAACGCATCCACCGTGGTGGCACGCTACCCGCTCAACAGCGCCTGGGGTGACACCGACACCAACATCATGGACACCAACACCATGATTCTGGGTGTGCCGCTGAAGGACCTGGGCCTGACCGCTGAGAAGGCTCAGACCATCAAGTACACGGTGCAGACCGACACCTGGCACAACGAGGGTAACGACTACGTGGACACCACCTCGGCTATTGAGTACTCCCCCTTCAACCCCGGTGTTTGGTTCACCGGTGAGGAGTCGGGCGTACCCGGCCTGTTCGTGGACCGTGACGGCGGCCAGCTGACCGTTCACCGCAAGAACAACAACAAGGAGCGTCAGGCTCTGTTCCTGCACATGCACAACGCGACCGGTGACCTGAGCGGCCGTAAGACCGCTAACGGTGTTGCCGCTGGCGACCGTGCACAGGTCGTGAAGGTGGCTCGCACCATTCACGATGCACGCTTCACCGACGTTCCTGAGGATAACCAGTTCTACCGTGAAATCACGTGGATTGCTGCCCGTCAAATTGACCGCGGCTACCCGGACGGCACCTTCCGCCCGCTGAACAACATGGACCGCGGCACCATGGCTGCGTACTTCTACCGTATGAGCGGTTCGCCGCAGTACACCGCACCGTCCACCCCGAGCTTCTCGGATGTTCCGCTCAACCACCCCTACTACAAGGAGATTGAGTGGATGAAGGCTCAGGGCATCACGACCGGCTGGCCCGATGGTACGTACCGTCCGGAGGCGTCGGTGAACCGTGACGCGATGGCGGCGTTCTTCTACCGTTACGCGGGTTCGCCCGAGTACACTGCCCCCGCGCAGGCTCGTTTCACGGACGTTCCGACCGACAAGCAGTTCTACCGCGAGATTTCGTGGCTGGCTGAGCAGGGCGTGACCACCGGCTGGCCCGATGGTTCGTTCCGCCCCGTGGAGCCGGTGCACCGCGACGCTATGGCGGCGTTCGTGTACCGTTACAGCACGGGTGTGCTGAAGGAAAGCCCTGAAATCTAGGGGCCGTAAGGTTCTACCGCTGTAGGTGCTACCTCAGCAGGTTTTACCGAGCAGGTTCTATCGAGGGAGCCGTACCGTTGCAGTTTATCTGCGGCAGTGCGGCTCCCTTTTTCTGTGGCCGGGTGCTTTTATTTACGCGTAATGTTCCGTAATACGAGTCTGACTAGGTTATATAAACAATCATTGAGACAATGAATGAAGGTTTCTTCATCAGGCGGCATGAACCTTGACGTTCACGCCGCCTGGACACACAGAAGACGCACCGTAGCACTCTCGGTGCACCGTTCTCAGCGCAGAACCCTCAGTGAAGAAACCGCTAAGAAACACACCATAACTAAAAGAATCAAGGAGCATTCAGTGGCAACCTTCCCTGAAGCTACCCCCGCGCGAGCAGCCCGGCACACACAGCCGGGTCGCCTCAAGCAGCTGGCACGCAGCTGCGGCGCACTCACTCTGGGGCTCACCCTTGGGCTGACCGCCTTGCCGTTCGGTACCGCCGCCTACGCGGCACCGGGCGTAGTACGCGGCGCAGACCGCAACGCACCCCACCAGAACACCGGAACCGGCGAGAACAACAACGACGTCCTCTCCCCCAGCCTGGACGGCGCCACCGGCGAACGCGCCGTGTTCGTCCGTTTCAAGGGTCAGGGCGCGTACGCCCAGACCCAGCCGGATGCGGTCCGCTCCCGCGCGCAGGCACCCGTCAACGCGCAAGCACAGGTGCAGGCAATTCGCGCCAGCGTGCAGCAGCAGGGCGCCTCCGCGGCGAAGGAATCCGGCGCGCAGGTCCTGTACACCACCCACAACACGATGCGCGGCGTGGCGCTCTACGGTAACGTCGAGCAGATTCGTGCGCTCGCGAACCGCGACGATGTGGAGCGCATCAGCATCATTGAGGACATGGCACCGCAGAACAGCGGCACCCTCCTCGATACGGACACGCTCTCCGTGTGGGCGAAGAGCCAGGCGAACCCCGCCTCCACCGGCTACACCGGCAAGGGCGTGAAGATCGTGGTGCTCGATACCGGTATCGACTACACTCACGCCGATTTGGGTGGCCCCGGCACGCAGGAAGCCTTCGAAAAGGCGAAGGCATCCGACACGATTCCCGAGGGCACCTACGATCCGAAGAAGTTCCTCGGCGGCTACGACCTGGTCGGTGACGACTACAACTCCGCCAAGAAGGAAACCTCCACCCCCCACCCGGATGCCAACCCGCTTGACTGCGGCGGCCACGGCAGCCACGTGGCGGGCACCGCGGCAGGCTACGGCGTGAACGCGGACGGCTCGACCTTCCACGGCGACTACTCCAAGCTCACCGAAGAGCAGCTCAAGGACATGAAGATCGGCCCCGGCTCCGCACCGGACGCCCAGCTGATTGGCCTGCGCATTTTCGGCTGTAAGGGCACCACCGCGTTCGTCCCCAAGGGCCTGGACCGCGTGCTCGACCCCAACGACGACGGCGACTTCTCGGACCGCGCCGACATCGCGAACCTGTCGCTGGGCAACGAGTTCGGCGTGTTCGATGAGACCGTGAACTACGCGGTCGGCTCCCTCTACCGCGAGGGCATCCTCTCGGTGGTTGCGGCGGGTAACGCCAACAACTACAACGCCGTGGGCGACACCTACTCCAACTCGGGTGGCCCCGGTACCAGCGCCTACGGCCTGACCGTGGCGAACTCCATCGGCTCGACCCAGCTGGCGGACCGCGTGAAGATTCTCACCCCCGCGAACGAGGCGGACACCTACGGCGACTACTCGGTGAGCTTCGACTACGCAAAGGCGACCGAGGAGCAGCTGCGCGGCACGGTGGTGCGTGCCGCCTCCCGCAACCGCTACGCCTGTGAAGCATTCACCGAAGAGGAAGCCGCAGCGCTGAAGGGCAAGTGGGCTCTCATTGACTGGGCGGATGCTGACGGCTCCGCACCGTGCGGTTCGAAGGTGCGTTTCGACAACCTGCAGGCGGCTGGCGCGACCGGCGTGGTGCTCACCTCGAACACTGAGGTTGGTGACACCGCCATTGGTGGTAACTCCTCCATTCCGGGCGTGCGTCTGGCAAAGAGCCAGGTGGAGCGCCTTTCCGCGCAGATCGATTCGGGTGAGCTGACCCTGCAGCTCGGCGAGAACCTGCGCGACTCGATTCGCGTGCCCAACGGCAAGCTGGATCAGGCGAACACCTCCACCGCGCGTGGTATGCACGGTTCGCACGGCATCACCAAGCCGGACGTTGCGGCACCGGGCACGAACATTTCCTCCATCGAGGTTGGTAGCGGTACCGGTTCGAGCGTGAAGACCGGTACGTCCATGTCCACGCCCTTTGTTGTCGGTGTTGCGGCGCTGATCATGCAGGCGCACCCGGAGTACGGTCCGCGCATGATTAAGACCGCCATCATGAACACCGCCGACCACCACATGCAGGACGCCTGGGGCAACCCCTACGCGGTGGACCGTGTGGGTACCGGCCGCATTAACACGCGTGCGGCGGTGGCCGACCGCGTCATGCTGTTCAACGCCGCCCGTCCCGAGCAGGTTTCGGATACCTTCGGCGTGCTCGAGTACACCCCGAACGCCGGTGTGCAGACCCTGCAGCACCGCGTGAGCGTCGAGAACACCGACTCGGTGGCGCACACCTACACCCTGAACTACGAGGGCAGCACGAGCATCCCGGGTGTGGAGTTCTCCTACCCGCAGTCCGTGTCTGTGGGTGCCGGCCAGACCGCATCGTTCACCGTGACGGTGCGCATTGACCCGTCGAAGCTGGAGAAGACCCGCGACCCGTCCATGTACCCGATCCAGGATTCGGTGAACTACTCGACCGGTGCAATCACCATTTCGGGTGCCCGCCAGTACATTGCGAGCGCTTCGGGCCGCCTGATTCTGACCGATGCTGATTCTTCGGCTGCGGTGAAGACCCTGCGCATGCCGCTGCACGTGGCACCGAAGCCGGTCTCCGCGATGCGTGTGGCTGGCTCCGATATCGCCTTCGACGCGGAGGGTTCCGGTGCGACCGAGCAGACCCTGACCCTGCAGGGTACCGCAGTGGATCAGGGCGGTTACCGTTCGCTGCTGGGTGCCTTTGAGCTGGGTGCTTCGAGCCCGCGCATCCCGACCGCGAAGCTGGGTGTGGGTTCGGATTCCCGCATGGACCTGCAGTACGTGGGTGCCGCCTCGAATGTGGCGGCGTTGAAGGCTGCCGGGGCGGACACCTCCGATGCGCGCCTGTCCTTCGGTATTTCCACCTGGGGTAACTGGTCGGAGGTGACCCCGCGCGGCTCCTACTACGTGTTTGTTGATACCAACAAGGACGGCACGAGCGACTACCGCCTGCAGACGGTGCGTGAGAAGGGCCTGGACTACCCGCTGGTGAAGGTTTCTCAGCGCATCAACGGCAAGTGGGTGGCAATTGAGAACGCCCTGTACCCGCTGAACGGCACCTGGGGTGACACGGATACCAACATCATGGATTCGAACACCCTGGTGATGACTGTTCCGCTGAGCGTTTTGGGTCTGGACCCGAACGCCGAGTCCACCGAGATTTCGTACTCGGTGACCACTTCTAGCGCGTTCTCCGCAACGACCGTGGTTGATACGACTGATTCGGTGGTGTTCAACTATGCGGCGCCGAAGCTGTGGTTCAGCGGCGAGTCTGCGGGCGTGCCGAACCTGTTCGTGGATGCGCCTTCCGCGCAGCTGGTGGCGCACCGTAACGGCGACGCGAAGAATGTTTCTGCACTGTTCCTGCACATGCACAATGCGACCGGCGACCTGTCCGGCGTGAACGGTGCGGCGGGTGAGCGTGCGCAGGTTCTGCGTGTCTCGTCGAACTCTGAGGATACCGCCGCGAGCGCGCACTTCAAGGATGTTCCGGCGGATTACCCGTTCGTGAACGACATTAACTGGCTGGCTCAGCGTCGTATTACGACCGGCTACCCGGATGGCACGTTCCGCCCGAATGGTTCGGTGGAGCGCGGCGCGATGGCGGCGTTCTTCTACCGTATGGCGGGTTCGCCGCAGTTCACTGCGCCGAGCACTCCGAGCTTTAAGGATGTGCCGCGTGACCACCCGTTCTATAAGGAGATTGAGTGGATGCGCGCTCGCGGTATTACGACCGGCTGGTCGGATGGTACGTTCCGTCCGAATGCTGCGGTGAATCGTGACGCTATGGCGGCGTTCTTCTACCGTTTTGCGGGTTCGCCGGCGTATTCGGCTCCTGCGGTGTCGCCGTTTAGTGACGTGTCGGCCGGCAGCCAGTTCTACCGTGAGATTTCGTGGCTGGCTGAGCAGCGTATTACGACGGGTTGGGCTGATGGTTCGTTCCGTCCGGTTCAGCCGATTGAGCGTGGCGCGATGGCGGCGTTCTTGCACCGCTATAACGTGCGCGTGCTGAATAACCGCTAGTCGGATGCGGATGTGAGGGCCGTGTCGGGGTGGAGTTTTCTGCCCTGGCACGGCCTTTTCTGTGGGCTGTTATGTCTGCGGCGTAGACTTAAGTTATGCGTGAATTACAGGTTCAGAACGGCGAGGATGAGACGCTGTCAGCAGCCCAGGATGCCCTCAATCAGGAGGAGCTTCTGAGCGCGGCGGCGGACTTCGTTGACCGCTATGAGAGCGTCTTTGAGAATCTAAGCCACTGATATTCCCTTGAAAAGAAACACCCCCGGTGGATGCTGTACGCATCTGCCGGGGGTATTCGTTTAGCTATCTTTTGCCTAAGCTGGTGCGGGCTAGTTAGCGGTGGCGGGCTTCTTTACGGTTGAGCTTCTCAATGGCGGCTTCCACCTTGGACTTGCGGTGATTCAGCTTCCAAAGGCTAAAAGACTGCAGCAAGGTGTTCTTACCCACCTCCACGAGGGAAGGCAGCCCCTGCAGGGTAAGTCCCTCATCGATTTCTTCCTGGGTGGCGCCCTGCTCCTTCATCTGCTCAATGAGGATGCTCGCCTCCGCCATTTTCCCCGAGGTGAGCGGGTGGTTTTCGAGGCTGGTTTCGATGTCTACGAGCTCGTCGTAGAGTTCAGTTTTTGTTTTTGCCATGGTGCTGTCTTCACCGTCCTTGGTTGACGTGTTCTGTGGCATTGGGTGTGGGGCGTTTTCCCTCATCACCGGCTATTTTGAACGGTATTTGAACCGTATGTTCATGCTAACAGCCACGAGGGGTTCCGCCGGTGCTTTTTACCTGTGAGTACACTGCATATTTGCGGAACCGGCGGAAGGCTGAAGCACTACTGAACCCACCGCGCGGGCGAATCTGAACGCACCGTGTGGAACACTACCTCGCCTCCCCCTGGCGGTTCACCGCGCGGGCTATAAGGTGGAGCGTACACTTAAGTCATGCGTGAATTACAGGCACAGATCATCCGTGAAATGGGCGTTAAGCCCAACATGACCGAAGAGCAGGCACGCGAAGAAGTGGAGCGCCGCATCCAGTTCATCTGCGACTACCTGGAAGCCACCGGAAGCCGCGGCCTGGTACTGGGCATCAGCGGCGGCATCGACTCCACCCTGGCCGGTCGCCTCTGCCAGCTGGCGGTGGACCGCCTCAACGAGCGCGGCCGCGCCACCGAGTTCGTGGCGGTGCGCCTGCCCTACCGTGTGCAGCACGACGAAGAGGACGCGCAGGAGGCGCTGCGTTTCATCCAGCCCACCCGCTCCCTGACCTTCAACATTGCCGAAGCCGTGGATGGTTTCGACAGCGCCTACACTGCCGCGACCGGCGAGCAGATCAGCGACTTCAACAAGGGTAATGTGAAGGCGCGCGCCCGCATGATCGCCCAGTATGCGATTGCTGGCGGCCCCGGCTACCTGGTGGTGGGTACCGACCACGCCGCCGAGTCCATTACGGGTTTCTTCACGAAGTTCGGTGACGGCGGCGCGGACCTGCTGCCGCTGTACGGCCTGAATAAGCGCCAGAACCAGCTGCTGCTGCGTGTTTTGGGTGCGTCTGAGCGTCTGTGGGCTAAGCCGCCGACGGCTGACCTACTGGACGGCGTGCCCGGCCGTACCGATGAGGATGAGCTGGGTCTGACGTACCCGCAGATTGACGACTACCTGGAGGGTAAGGACATCGACGAGGCGGCAGCTGCGAAGCTGGAGCAGATTTACCTGCGTAGCCGCCACAAGCGCACTACCCCGGTGACGATTTTTGATTCGTGGTGGAAAAACTAGGCGGAAGAACTAGCGCCTCAATCAGCGTAAAAGCTAACGTGAAATCCCCGGGCTCCCAAATGGGAGTCCGGGGATTTCACTATGTTTTCGCAGGTCGAGGGCTATGCCTTCTGTTCGGGCTGTGCGGCGGGAACCTGGGCAGCCTGGGCGTCAGATTCCTCAGAACTTTCAGCTTCTACTTCAGGCTCAGCCGGGGGTACCTTCGCACCACCGGTGGCGAGGAACAGCACCAGACCCAACACGCAGGCGAGCACCTGGGTGAAGGGGAACGCCCAGGTCAGGCCCTTAAAGCCGAACCACATGTTACCGAAGTACACGGCGGGGAAGAACAGCAGCGCAATGCCGAGGGTCATCAGCATCGCCGGGCCGCCCTTACCGGCCGCCTGGAACCAAGACACAAACACGATGCTGACCGCGTTGAACACGGCGGCGAGCATGAGCGCGATCATAACCTCTTCACCGGTGTCGACAAGGCTTGCATCGCCGACCACGGCGAGCAGTTCGCGGCGGAAAATCAGCACCGGAATGGTGATGGCCGCGGAGGTTGCCACCGACAGGATCGTTGCGGTGCGTAGCGCCTCCTTCACGCGGGCACCGTTGCGGGCACCGTACGCGTAGGCGTACAGCGGGATACCGCCCATGCACAGGCCCATGCAGAGCATTTCGGGCACCATGTTCAGGCGCATTGCCAGGCCGAACGCCGCAACGGTGTCGTCGCCGTAGGAGGCGGCGAGGTTGTTCAGCAGCAGGGAGGAGAAGATCAGGTTCAGGCTCTGAATGAGTTCAGCGGCACCAACCGCAACCACGGGCTTGATGATGGCGGGGTCGAGGGAGAAGTCGCGGATGTTCGCGGAGAAGTTCTCGCTCTTACGCATCAGGAACAGCAGGTAGTACAGCATGGACGCGCCGTTAGCCAGCAGCATCGCCCAACCGGCGCCGGCAATACCCATATCCATGATGGCGATGAACAGCACGTCGAAGATGCAGGTGACGACGGTGCCGACGATGATGCCGTACATGGACTGCTTGGCGTAGCCTTCGGAACGGACGAGCTGTTCGAGGGTGAACATACCAATCGCGAGGGGCGCGCCGAGGAACATGAGGTGCACGTAGATGCGGGTCGGTTCGTAGGAGCCGCCGGAGGCACCCATGATGCTGGTAATCGGGTCGGCGAGGATGAAGCCGATAGCAGCAGCGATAACACCGGCACCGAGCGCGGAATACAGCGCGAAGGAGGTGACGCGGTGGATTTCGTGGGCGGGTTCGCCCGCACCGAGCTTGCGGGAGGCGAGGGTGGAGGCGCCCAGACCGAACAGGCCGGCGATTGCCATGATGACGCCGAAGACGGGCACGCCATAGCTGGTGGCGGCGAGGTCTTCGGTGCCGCCGAAATGGCCGACGAAGTAGGAGTTCACCACGTTGTAGATGCTGGTGATGGCGAGGCCGAGTGCCATGGGCACGCCGAGGAAGAGGAGCGCCTTGAAGATGGGGGCGTCTTTGAGCAGGTAGATGTTCTGCGGGTCTTCGTTTGCGCCGTGCGGGCCGTGTCCTGCGGCGGGTGCAGTGTTGTTAGGTGCGCCGTTTTTGGGCGCGTTGTTTTCAGTCTGGTGGGACGTCATAGGTTCCTGTGGTTCTAGTCTGTGTTGTGTCCGGTGCGCGGCATGAAGCGTGGTCCGCGCGAAAAACGGGCTAGTGTATTGTACCGTCTCCACGTAGTGGCGGGTCTAGAGGTTTAGACATAAAAAACAACGAGGCGCCCCTCCCCGTTTAGGGGTGGGGCGCCTCGCCTCGTATGTAGATATGTAGAAGCGTGAGCTATTCGAGTTCAAGCGGACCGCGCACACGCATTTCTTCAATGTCCAGGCGTTCCTGGATCTGGTGCAGAACGTTCATGTCGATGGTTCCTTCGTCACGCAAACGCTTGAGGATGTCACGCTGAACGTCTAGCAAACCCAGACGCAGCTCTTCCTCTTTGTCGTCTCCTTCGAGCAGCAGCAACACATCTTCCGGGGTGTCTTCCCCATGCTTCTGCAGGGTGTACAGGTTGCGGTATTTGCTGATGAGGAACATATGGTCTTCGGCAACGCGGTCAATAATTTCCTGCGGGGCGTTGATCCGGTCGCCTACTTCTTGAATGCTGTCGTAGGACTCGGTGAGCATAACGCGGACTGCTTGGCCGATCTCTTCTTCTTCGGTGTTATCAACCGGTAGTTTTGCCCACTTAATGACCAGGGGCAGCAGCATGCCCTGGACGACCATGGAGCACAGCACCACACCGGACACCACGAAGATCACGAGGTCGCGGTATTCAACACTCGCCGGGATGGACAGCGCCACCGCCAGGGACACGCCGCCGCGCAGACCGGCGAAGGTGCTCACGATGCGGCCGCGGTGGGTGGTGCGCAGGGAACGCTGCTTCTCACTGCGGTCCAGAAGACGAATCATGAAAACAGAGACCTGCAGGAATACGTAACGAATCACGACGCAGGCAATCCAGGCGACCAGCACAACGAGCAGGCCGTAGCTCCAGGTGGTGCCGTAGAAGTTCTTGGCGACGCCCATACGTTCCACGACGGAGGGCAGCTGCACACCGACCATGACGAACAGCACGGCGTTCATGACGAAGGTGACGAATGCCCAGGTGGGCAGGCCGTAGGTGCGGTTCTGCGGTTTGATGGTGTCCGGGCCGTAGTAGGTCAGGTAGAACGCGGCGACAACCACAGCAACCACGCCGGAACCCTTCATATCGAGGAAAGGCTCAATTTTCTCCGAGAGCAGGAACGCGATGAAGGGCACGGTCAGCATGAAGCAGGTGAACCACATCGGGTTGTCAATGTGGGCACGGATCTTGTTGGCTGCCCAGCCGACCGCCAGGCCGACCAGAATACCGATGAGGAAGGAGAAGAAGAACGTGCCGCTGGAGTGGCCGAGGGAGAGTTCCTGCCCGGCGGCTACCTGCAGTGCGAGGGCGAGCAGCACGAGGGTCGTGCCGTCGTTAATGAGCGCCTCCGCCTCGAGGGTGGTGATAGCGGACTTGGGGAGTTTACCGTTGAGGGTTGCCACAGCGATCGCGTCGGTGGGTGCGAGCGCCACACCGATGAGCAGTGCCGCACCCCAGGCGCTCACACCGATGAAATCGTGCAGAATCCCTGCGACACCGAAGGCGGTGACGATGACCAGCAGGGTTCCGGTGAGGATAATGCCGCGGATGTGGGTACGCGCTTCACGCCATGAGGTGTTGCGGGTTTCCCAGAAGAGCATGACGGGCAGGAAGATTTCGAGGATGACGTGCGGCGGCAGGCCAAGACTCTGAACTTCTTGCAGTTCGTGGGCGGGCATAATGCCGATTGCCAGGCCAATGAAAATCAGCACAATGGCGGGGGTGATCCGCGTTTTGTGTGCGATTACGCTACCTATGAGGACAGCGAGGGATAGTGCGATAACGACTTCGAGCATGCTGTTCCTTTGCTTGGGCGCAGGGGTACTAGACGCTCGGGTGCTGAAATGGCTGCCCCGGCGCAGTTCCTGATGCGCTACATGGTCTGTGAAATGTGTTGATGACACCCTGTGAGCTCTTGTGCGGGGGCGGTTCACAACGTGGTGAGCGCCTACCCGCTGTACCCGTGCGCAGGGTTCTACCGGATTAAAGAGTACACCCGCAGTTTTAATCCCTGCGCTCGCCGGTGGGGCTGTCTAATCCGTGGGCGCGGGTACCTTTCATGACGTTTTGTGTCGTTCTGACGTGAACTTCGGGTCGTACTGTGTCAGAGAACAGAAAATCCGACCCCGTGAGTGCGCGCGAACACTCAGAACGTGAGAAGATAAGGTCATGACTGATAACAACACCGTAACCGGCAGCCCGCTTGTTAAGCGCGGCCTGGCCGACATGCTCAAGGGCGGCGTCATTATGGACGTCGTCACCCCCGAACAGGCTAAGATCGCTGAAGATGCTGGCGCTGTTGCCGTCATGGCTCTCGAGCGCGTTCCCGCGGATATTCGTGCGCAGGGCGGCGTGGCTCGTATGTCTGACCCGGACATGATTGAGGGCATCATTGATGCTGTTTCGATCCCGGTCATGGCGAAGGCACGCATCGGCCACTTCGTTGAGGCTCAGATTCTGGAGACCCTGAAGGTCGACTACATTGACGAGTCTGAGGTTCTTTCTCCCGCTGACTACGTGAACCACATTGATAAGCACCAGTTCAAGGTTCCGTTCGTGTGTGGTGCTACCAACCTGGGTGAGGCTCTGCGCCGCATCACCGAGGGTGCCGCTATGATTCGCTCGAAGGGTGAGGCTGGCACCGGTGACGTCTCTGAGGCGACCAAGCACATCCGCACCATTAAGCGTCAGATTGCTGAGCTGCAGGGCCTGTACAACACCATGCCCGATGAGCTGTACGTGAAGGCTAAGGAACTGGCTGCACCGTACGAGCTGGTTCTTGAGGTTGCTCAGACCGGTAAGCTGCCCGTCGTGATGTTCACCGCTGGTGGTGTGGCTACCCCCGCCGACGCTGCGATGATGATGCAGCTGGGTGCTGACGGCGTGTTCGTTGGTTCCGGTATCTTCAAGTCGGGCGACCCGGTTGCTCGCGCGAAGGCTATCGTGAAGGCTACCGCGTTCTACAACGACCCGGAGAAGGTTGCTGAGGCTTCTCGCGGCCTGGGTGAGGCTATGGTCGGCATTAACGTTGCTGACATTCCGGCACCGCACCGCCTGGCGGAGCGCGGCTGGTAAATTCGTGCGCGCACCCCGTCTGTGGGGTGAGTGTTTGATGAGGGGGTGGGGTTCGCTGAGGCGGGTCCCACCCTCCTTGTGTTTGTTGTTTTGTGAGTTGATCTGTGAAGGGAGCGGTGATGGTTGAGAAGGTTCAGCCTACCGGTGTTTTGCCGGGTGAGGGTTTGACGGTTGGTGTTTTGGCGTTGCAGGGCGGTGTGCGTGAGCACGCGCTGATGCTGGAGTCCCTGGGTGCGCAGGTGCGTTGGGTGCGTACCGGTGAGCAGCTTGAGGGTCTGGATGCGCTGGTTCTGCCCGGTGGTGAGTCGTCGACGATTGACCGCCTGACCCGTATTTTTGGTGTGCGTGAGCCGCTGATTGAGGCGATTTCTTCGGGCATGCCGACTTTGGGTACGTGTGCTGGTCTGATTATGCTGTCGAAGCGTATTGATGATCCGGCGCCGGGTCAGCAGTCGCTGGGTGTTTTGGATGTTTCGGTGGGTCGTAACGCTTTTGGTTCGCAGGTTGATTCTGCGGAGGTGCGCTTGCCGTGGCTGACTCCTGCCGGTGATGAGGTGGTTATTGATACGGCGTTTATTCGTGCGCCGATTGTGACCGGCACTGGTGAGGGTGTGCAGGTGACGGCTCGTCATGAGGGGAAGATTGTGGGTGTGCGTTCCGGCAACCTGATTGGTATTTCTTTCCACCCGGAGGTTACGGGCGATACGACCGTGCATGAGGAGCTGCTGGCTCTGGCACGCGAGGTGAAGGGCAAGTAGCCCCTCCCCTAACCTGTTGAAGCCTGAGCCCCGTTGAGGAGCGTTTAAAGAGTTGTGGCGGTGGCCGTTGTTCGGTCACCGCCACAACTATTTTTGAGGGGGCTTATACGTGAGTGGGTTTATGCGCGGGAACTGCTGGGGATTTGGGGCTGGGCCTTCCACTGCTGGTAGGCGCTCGTGGCGAGGAATCGTGCACGGTTGCCGTCGCTGAGCGTCTTGATGTCTGCGGGGGCTGCCTCGTACCACTTTTCGTAGAGACGAATAATCATCTCGGGGTAGGCGGCTTCTTCCAGGTCTGCGCGGTGGGGGATGAATTCGTTGCGGTTCTTGATGTCTCGGTACTCGCTGCCGGCGAAGGGGTCGGTGACTCCGACGCTGGGGTGGGCGTTGTAGGCATCGATGTTTTGAACGTATTCGGGGAGGGTGCTCCGCCCTGCTTTGAGTGCGGCGTGGCAGTTGCTGTCGATTTCGCTGGGCTCAATGATGTGGGCGCCGTCTGCGAGGATGTGCCGGTACTGGATGTATGCGGGGTATTGTTCATCGGTGCGCGGGACGGGCTTGGCGGCTTCTGCTGATGCGAGATCTTCGGCGGAGTATGAGGAGCAGCTGATGGGCGGCGTGGTGCTTGCCGTTGCTGAGGCGCTCGCCGTGGAGGGTGAGGAGGTGCTGCTTGCCGCGGTGTTCGCGCTACCGCAGGCGGCAAGGAGCAGGGGCAGGATTGAGAGGGCGGCACCGTATCGCAGTGCGCTGTAGCGGGGGTTGGGGGTCCTGGATTTCAGGGTCATCGTGTCACCTCATTGTGGGCTGGAGCATACTGAGTTGCCCCTCAATATACGGGCAGTTTTGATACATGGTCAAGAGAAAATTATGTTTATTTTTTAAAATCCAACATCTCGAAAGAAAATCGACGAACAAGCCTGTTGAGCGTCTTGACCTGCGAAAATACGGAGACCACCGGGCTGTTGAGGTAGGCACGACACCAAAACACCGGCATCAAATATTGCTATTTGCCTGATAATCAGCAGAAGCCAACATAGCAGAAACCAATATACCCGGAGGGGCACGGCCAGAGTGCCCATCGTGGAACCTCCAACTCGGTCAAAGCCTGCATCTCAACGACCCAAAGCTACTGCAGGAGAAAATAGATAAGCCCCCTAACGTATTCCCAGAGCAGTACCGAGATGACGCACTGCGCAACGAATGCGGCTATAGCTGCAGCGGTTGGCACCCAGTAGCTACGCTTAGAACATGCAATAAAAATTGCTATAAAAATGATGCATGAGACAATATCGGGACCCAAGAGAATGAATGCTTGCAGATCATATGGCCACAATATTCCATGCATATATTCTGTAGGGACTTTACATGGACTTACGATATAGTGTTTTAAAATTTCATAAGTCCCATACATTTTAAACACTAAATATAGCGAGGCAATCCAAAAAATGCCTATACGAAGCTTGACACCCAGCCATATACTAAAAATCTGCCACAAGCTAGCAAGTACAACTCCCACCACAAATAAGGGCATATAGTCGAAATATGTACTTTGCCACCCAACACATGGCGAGATAAATCTATAGAAACTTGTATACAGGCTAGTTGGGAAAATATAGAAAAATTGCAATACAATGAGAAACAAGATATACAAAATTATTTTCTCATTTACGGCGAACATCTTATAAGTAGAATTCATGATGCCATTTCCTTTCAATAGCATAAAACGCTAGTGGCGCAACACCGAACGCATAGCCTCAATGTTGTTTTCCTTATCCACTAAGCCCCAAAGCCAATGCTGGGGCAATTAGGTGACCCGCAAAATCTCCGCACTCTTACCCCGTCTACCTCATATTTAAGCAGGTCAGCGCTTTAAGACTACTGGGTAGCAGGCCTTGCGTCTAGAGTGTTGGTTTTAAAAATAAGATGATATTTTCCATTGACCATGTATCAAATATTGGGGTATGTTTAGACGCAATATATCGTTCCCTCCCTCGTGTGAGGTGGTAACCCTGCCCAGCCCTGACAACCCTGTCTAATCTGAGCCTGTCTCATCTTAAAAACAGTTGTGGCGGTGACCGTTGTTCGGTCACCGCCACAACTATTTAAACTCCCGATAGGGATTCAATTTAGAGACGGAAGAAGCCTTCCACCGCGCGGGTCATGTACGCCATGTCGTCCACATGGCACATCTCGCGCATCGAATGCATCGACAGCAGGCCAATACCCACATCCACGGTGCGCATACCCAGGCGAGTCGCCGTAATCGGGCCAATCGTCGAACCGCACGGCATATTGTTATTCGACACGAACTCCTGATACGGCACACCAGCCTTCGCACACGCCGCAGCAAACACGCCAGCACCCACCGAATCCGTCGCATAACGCTGGTTCGCGTTAATCTTCAGCAGCGGGCCACCACCGGGCAGCGGCTGCACGGTCGGGTCGTGGTGACCCTGATAGTTCGGGTGCACCAGGTGACCGGCATCAGCCGACAGACAGAACGACGCCGCCACCGAACGGCGGTACTCCTCCGTGCTCTCACCGCGCGCAGCCGACAGGCGCACCAGAATATCCTCCAGGAACGGGCCAGCCGCACCACTACGCGACTCCGAACCGAGCTCCTCATGGTCGAACGCCGCAAGCATCACAGTCTCGGTGGCGTGCTCGTCCGCGTTATCGGCAACGTAACGCTCCAGGGCAGTCAAACCCGCATGCACCGAAGACAGGTTATCCAGACGACCGGAAGCAAACAGCTCCTGATTGGCACCGAAGCGGCGCGGCGGCTGCGAATCAGCGAACAGCAAGTCGTAACCCACAATGTTTTCGGGATCGACCGGCTCGCCGTCAATCACGTGCTTCGCCATGTAGCCGAGCACGTCATTCTCCGCCGGGTCCACACCCCACACGGGGTACATGTTGAACTGCTTGTCCAGCACCAGTTCGTTGCGCTTGTGGTCCAGGTGCGGCGCCAGCTGCGGGATGCGCGCAATCGGGCCGGTGCGCACCAGGCGGTCCTTCAGTTCCCCACCCTCAAGGACGGTGAGGCGGCCCGCCACGCACAGCTCACGGTCCAGGAAAGAGTTCAGCAGTGCGCCGCCGTAGTTCTCGACGGCAATCTGGTGCCAGCCCTTCGTGGTGATGGACGAGGAAGGCTTGACCTTCAGGGAGGGCGAGTCGGTGTGCGCACCCAGCACGCGATAGCCGCTTGCCTTCTGCGCCTTCGCGCCGCCAGCCCAGGCGATAATCGCGCCGTCACGGACGACGAAGTGGCGGCCGGTTGCGACCTGCGGGCCCCATGCTTCGGTCTCTACAAGCTCAGTAAAGCCTGCTGCTTGCAGGCGGCGCGCTACCGTGCGCGCGGCGAGGTAAGAGACCGGCGAATCCGCCACGAATGCGGCGAGGTCTTCAATATTTTTTACAGCATCAACAGTCATGGTTTAACCCTACCTTTTCTTGGGTGTTGACGGGGTGAGTCGGGGTGAAAGTCCAGATGGGATGCGGATGGAGCGGGGCGGGCGGGCGGGGTGGCCGAGCTAGCGCAGCCCACCAAATAACCTATTTATCAACCTTGAGCGGTTGTGTTTCACGTGAAACCTCGCCGCGGCGAGCGCGTGCGTTGAAGATCAGGCAGGCGAGCACCACGTACAGGCCTTCCAGCGCGATACCCTGCAGTGCATCCACGGGGGTCACGCCCTCGGAGCCGAAGGGATCCATGCCAGCCACCATGGACAGCAGCAACAGAATCACGTTATTTGCCACGTGCAGGCTGATGGAGGCTTCCAGGCCGCCGGTGTACCAGCAGAGGAAACCGGCAAAAACGCCCATCGCAAGAATCGTGCTCTGACCCCAGGGATCGTAGGCGTGGGAGAACATGAACAGCACTGCGGGCAGCACAATCGGCAGCCAGGGGGTGCGGAGCCAGCGGCCGAGCATCTGCATCATGAAGCCGCGGTAGGCGAGCTCTTCGGCGTAGCACTGCACGGGCACGAGGAGCAGCATCATCGCCACATAAACCCAAAATTCAACCTGTGGAGGTTGAAAATAACGGTATTCGGGTAGGTTCACACCGCTCACCGCCAGCACCACGGCGTAGTAGATGCCGTAAACAGCAAAACTCAAACCCAGGTACGGAAGCAGCAGCGAGCGGCGCAGGCGGCCCGCCACCGAGTGAATCAGCCCCCAGGGCTTCGGACCCACAATCAACCGCGCCAGAAAGAGCGAAGGCACGATGGCGATGAGGGAGAGGAAGGTCAGCGCGAACAGCGCCGGGTGCTCCATAATGACGGCACGGTTCGTAGCTACATCCTGGAGGGAAAGTCCCGAACCCATAATCGCCGCAGCCAGGGCAACTGAAATCATCAGGTTGAGGCCAATAAATATGGCGACGCCGAGCAGACCTTCCAGCAGGGGTGAGAACCAGCGGGTGTGCGGGTCGGCGTGGGAGAGACGGTGGTAGGCAAGACCGGCAGGTGGCGCAGTAGTAGCCGCGGGGGTTCCGGCGGCTAGGCGCGGAGGTGCGGGGGGCGGTGTCGTGTTCATTCTTTAATCCTAGCCCCAGCCTTTAATCCTAGTCTCAGCGGGTTCGGGGGTGACCGGGCATGCGGAAACCTTCAAGTACTGATTGATACGGATTGTTTCAAAACCATTGAAAAAACCGTGAATAAGGCTAAAAACTCACCATTCACGGGGTTCATTTTCTGAACCTATGCCATAATTTGTAGCGATAATACGCTCATATACATAGTCGCTGATGACCGCTCTTCCGGGGTGTTTTTTCAGCACCAGAAAGGCTACTTTCTTATGGCACTCGTCTTCAATCCGCCGCCCAACTGGCCCGCTCCTCCTGCCGGATGGACCCCCACTCCTACGTGGCGTCCTGACCCCGCGTGGGGTCCCGTTCCTGAAGGTTGGCAGCTGTGGGTCGAAGAGCCCGAGCCGGAACCCATTCAGGTTGAAGAGGCTACTATTGAGCCGCTGATTCCCGAGGAGCCCGCTGCTGAGGCGCCCGCTGCTGAGTCTGTTGAGCCCGCTGTTGAGGCTGAGCAGCCCGCCGAGGCTGCGGCACCGCTGACCGTTGAGGACGTTGACCTGGAGCAGCTCGCCGCCGAGCTCGAAGGTGAGCAGGTCGTCGAGGTTCCGGAGGTGGCAGCACCCCAGGCTGAGGTGTCTCAGGCTGAGGTATCCCCCGTTGAGGCACCCGCGGCTGAGTCCGCTGAGGAGTCCTCCGAGCCGAAGCCGATGCGTCACCTGACTCAGGTTCCGCTGGCCGGTACCGCTCTGCCCGAGCAGGTTCTCGCGTCCCAGTCTTCCGCAGTTGAAGAGACTGCGGCTGAGGCACCCGTTGCTGAGCAGGCTGCTGAGTCGGTTGCTTCCGAGCAGCCTGTTGAGGCGCACGTTGTTGAGGTTCCGGTTGCTGAGCCCGCGCTGTCCGAGCCCGCTGTTGCAGAGCCTGTCGCTGAGGTTGCTCCCGAGGCACCGGCGGCAGCAGAACCGGTCGCTGAGGCTCCCGCGGCTGAGATTCCCGCGGCTGAGGCTCCTGCCTCCACCGAAGAGGTTCCTCACACCATCGAGAGCTCCCCGTTCGTTGAGTTCCACACTCCGGAAACCGAGCGCACCGTCAACCTGTCCGAGCGCACCGTGAACCTCTCTGAACAGCCCGGCCAGAACGTGCAGGGCGACCAGAACGCACAGTTCATCCCGGCGGGTCAGGCACCGAACGGCTTCCAGCCGAACCAGGCTGATGGTTTCCAGGGCCAGAACTTCCAGGGTGGCCAGTACCAGGGTCAGAACTACCAGGGTCAGGGCTTCCAGGGCGACCAGAACGCGCAGGGCAACCAGAACGTCCAGGGCGGCCAGTACCAGAACAACCCCTACCAGGGTCAGCCGTACAACGCTCAGCAGCCCTACGCGGGTCAGGTGTCCGATCAGGACCAGGCAACCGTGGCGCTGAGCAACCCCTACGTCACCGAGCCCGCAGATCAGGGCGAGGACGGCTCCGAGAAAAAGGGCCTGTTCTCCGGCACCAAGATTTGGGGTGTTATCGGTGGTGCGTTGGCTCTGCTGATTGTTATCATCCTGGCGATTGTCATGCTGATTCCGCGTGGCGGCTCGACCCCCACCTCCGGTTCTTCCGAGTCTGCGAGCGCGGCGGCTACTTCCGCTGAGGCGTCCTCCGCGGCGGCATCCTCTGAGGCTTCTTCCGCAGCATCCGCATCTGAGAGCGCGGCTTCGACTTCTTCCGCAGCGCCGATCGTTGCTGCTGAAGCGAAGATGCCCGAGGGCGAGTTCAAGGAATACAAGAAGACCGTCGCCGACAACAAGGACACCATCGACATTGAGAAGATCAAGGGCGATGTGTCCGCAGGCCTGCTCTACTACGAGTTCAAGCCCGCAGACGGTGTGGTTAACGCCTTCATCTCCAGCCGTGATGAGAAGGGCAACATGAGCGCAGGTGTGAGCGTTATCGACTCCACCCGCGACGGCAAGGAGCTCAAGGGCACCGCGTGGATCGACGCGAGCGGCCACTCCACCCCCACCCGCAAGCTGGAGCTGACCGGTAAGGGCGAATGGACCATCCGCGTCTACGATGCTGACTCCGCACCCCACTACAAGAAGGGTGAGAAGTTCCAGAGCACCATGAACTTCTACGCTTTCACCTACGAAGGCACCGAGGCGACCATGGAGTTCCAGACCAACGGCCCGACCACCCGCGGTTTCACCGTTCTGAACGCGACGAAGAACGACCCGTTCTTCTCCTCGACCCTGTCGCCGGTGAAGAGCAGCATTCAGTGGGTTCAGAGCAACAAGAGCTACCTGCAGGTTCGTACCGACTCCAACGTTACCTGGAGCATCGGCACTAACTAGCGGCTTGGCTGACTAGGTCAGCAGACCGAGTAGGTCAGCAGGCCGAGTAGGTTAATAGGCTGAGCATAAAAGTATCCCCCGCATCCGAATGGGTGCGGGGGATACTTTTATGCTGGGATACTTTTATGCCGCGATATTTGTATGCCGGGAGCGGGCGGCTCTTTAGCGGGAGTACTTCGCCTCCGCCAGCTCGTCTCCTGCAGCGCGTGCCGCACGCTCCACCACCTGACGATTCGCCAGGTACACGAAGAACGTCACCAGAACAAACAGGTACATCAGCTGGTACGGCATGGTGCCAGCCATCAGGCCCAGGGAGCCTTCGGGCACCATCAGAATCTGATCCGAGTTGAATTGCGGTGAGAACGCCAGCACAATCCAGAACGGCGAAATGTACATGCCCACCAGCGCCGCGGTCGCCAAAATAACAGCCAGCGTGAAGACGAAGGAGCTGACCCGCTGGTACATGAGCGGGAAGATTTCCATGACCACGGCGGCGAGCATCAGCGGGTACCAGGTGTTGTGGTGCGACCAGCTAATCGGCGAAATCTGCAGCATCATGAACGCGGTCAGCGCCAGCTGCGCCATGAGCGCGCGGGCACGAATCAGCGGAACCAGCAGAACCGCGGTGACCAGCACAATCAGCAGGGTCAACGCCATCTGCACCGTGGACAGGGCAGTCGCAGTCAGGTGATGCTGCAGGCCCGCGTGGGTCAGCGTGCCCATAATCGATACGTTATCGAAGTAGCTGAACCAACCCACACGCGAAGTGTCACGCACCGCGTGGAACCAGAACGTCAGCGACTCCTCACGAATCACCAGGAAGCCGATACCCACGGTCGCGGCGAAGCTCGCGCCCAAAGTCGCAATGCCCTTCCAGTCCTTACGCATGAGCAGCAGCAGACCGAACGCGAGCGGGGTCAGCTTAATACCCGCCGCAATACCCAGCAGCACACCGCGCGGCACGCGGGTTGCCGGGCGCATAAAATCGGCGAGGATCAGCATCAGAATGATGGCGTTAATCTGCCCAAAATGCGTGGTCAAACGCCACGGGCCGCACATCCAAATCAGCGCCGCAATCAGCGACACCATACCCCAATGACCCAGGTGCTTCTGCAACGGCAGACGCCACGAGCGGCTACGCGCGTAGGAGTACAGCAGGTACGCGCACCAGTAGCTGAGCGCGCAAATAATGGCGGTAATCAGCAGCATGCTCTGCGGTTCGGTGAGGAACGCGAGCGGGTAGAAGAGCAGCGCCGCAAACGGCGGGTACGTGAATGGCAGGCCGCGCGTGCGGAAGGTGTACAGCTGGTAGCCGTCCGGGCCGTCCGCCAGGGAGACAGCGCCCAGGCGGTAGACGTAAATATCGTCAGCCGCCGCGTACGTCACGTAGTCGAAGGCGTAGAGGGCAACCAGGATGAACAGCAGGTGCGCCCAGAGAGCGCCGCTGCGCAGACCGGGGATGCGGTCAAAGAAGCTAAGACGCGCAGGCTGTGTGGGCTCTGCGGTTGTTCCCTTGGTGGTTTCTTTGGCGGTTGCCGAGGCTTCGGGCACCTCTGCGGCACTCTCAACGGCCGGTTCCGCAACCGCGGTAGATGCCGAAGCCCACGGGATGATAGGCGCTACCGCCTCGGTATTCTTTTCGAGATTCTTTTCGCGACTCACGCGGCTCACGCGGTCGCCTCCCGAGAAGCAGCGGCACGCACAGATTCGGCGCTCTCAGCCACCAGGGCGCGGGCTCCCCACCAGCCCAGCGGCGCGTCGCTACGCACGGAACCGTACTGCACGGGCTCAACCTTCGCGCCACGCACCGGCGCGCTCAGGGCGGCAACCGACCAGAGCATCATCGTCACCCACAGGCAGAACTCCGGAATAGCCGAAACCGCCAGCACACCCGGAGCCAGCTGCTCCAAACCGTCAGAGGTGCCCTGAAGCAACGACGCAATATTAATCGGAGAAATATACAGACCCAGCACCGCAACCACCGCGAACGCGGTCGCCGTCACGCGCAACCACGCCGGCTGAACCGCAAAATAGGTGGGGAACGCATCCATGATGAACACGGCAACCAGCAGGGGCAGCAACACGTTGTGGTGCGACCAGCTAATCGGCGACAGCGCCACCATCAGGGAGGCGGTCACCGCCACCTGCGCCAGCGCGGCACCGCGGCGTTCCAGCTGGTACAGCAACGCGGCGGTCAGCACAATCGTGACCAGCGCCAGGGCGTAGTAGACAGGCTTCGCGGCGCTCTCGGACAGACCGAAGTGCAGTAGCCAGCCCTGAATCGAGACGTTGTCCACATAGTTCAGGCCACCCACACGCGAGGGGTTCGTCAGCGCGGAGAACCAGAACTCCGACGCGTCCTTAGGCATCAGAATGAAACCCAACGCAACGGTACCGAAGAACGTCGCGCCCAGGGTCGCAATGCCCTTCCAATCGCGGCGGACCAGTAGAATCAGACCAAACACGAGCGGGGTCAGCTTCACGCCACCCGCAATACCAATCAGCACACCGCGCGGCACGCGGGTCGCCGGACGCACAAAATCAGCAAGAATCAGCGCCGTAATGAACGGGTTAATCTGAATCAGATCCAGGGTGCGCTGCCACGGGCCCGCCGAAACCACCAGAATGGTCAGCACCGCAATCGTACCGGCACGACCAAAGTACTGCTGCAGGGGCAGTTCGCGGCCGCGCGCATTCACGTAGTTGTAAATGATCGTGGAAATCCACCACGCCACCACAGCCGAACCGACAATCATAATGACCTTGCCGACTTCCAGAGGCATGAACGCGAAGGGCAAGAACAGCATCGCCGCAAACGGCGGGTACGTGAACGGCGGCTTGATGATGCCGTGGTCATTCAGGGTCGGGGAGTACAGCTCCTGGGTAAAGCCCTCGTTATCGAAAATGGTCATCGCACCCAGGCGGTAGATGGAAAAGTCCATACCGCTCAAGGGGTCGATGAGCATTTTGACGACGTATCCACCGCCAATGATGAGAATGAGTGCCGCAATAGCGATTTTTCCCCAGATGGGGGTGGTGGAGTCAGTCCTTGCCACGAGGTGCTTGTCCTTACCTTGGTGCCGGCAGATGCACGCGCTGAGGGTGGGCGGGCATCTGATTTTGGAATCCTAATAGTTTATCGCGTGCACCTGTGAAGGGTGCATTGGGGAGAAGATTCACAGGAGTAGATTCACTCGAACGCGCAAGCACAACCATCACGGTATGAGCTGCCTTCATATGCACGTAATGTCTTCAAAATTGGTACTACCGGGGCAATATAATGGGCTTATTGGCGCTCCGCCTACCCCAATGCAGGGCCCACCCCAACGCAGGGGGCGCCGGATGCCAACCCGCACACCGACGTCCACGAACAACCAGCAGTGAAAGCAGTGATCACGTGAGTGAACATCTCGGCACCCCACCCGAAGGCGAGAACGCGAAAGGCGAGAACACGAGCGGCAAGCCCGCACGCGTCTCCGGAGGCGGCTCCTCCGGCCTGAGCATCGGCATGCGTCCGGCTGATGCGCCCGGCGCGAACCTCACCCCCGAAGAGGTTGCACGCCGCGCATCCGGTCGCGGTACGTGGCATCGTCGCGCCTCCAAGCCTGTCTCGCACTGGATGTTTGTGCTTATCGGCGTGCTTCTGCTGCATAAGTTCATTCCCAATAGCGGCTGGCTGATGGTGCACATTGTCACCCTCGGCCTGATTACGAACTCGATTCTGATTTGGTCGCAGCACTTCACCGAAGCGCTCATGAAGATCAAGATCCCTGACGAACACCGCGGAACTCAGGTGCGCCGCATCTTCATCCTGAACGCCGGTATTCTTGTGCTCATGGTCGGCATGATCGGTCAGCTGAGCGTGCCCGGCCTCTACGCCGCCACGGTGGTTGGTGCGCTCATTGTGGGCACCATGGTCGCCTGGCATGCCCTGTACCTGCTGAAGCAGGTGCGTCAGGCTCTGCCGTCGCGGTTCGGTGTGACGATTCGCTTCTACATTGCTGCGGCGCTCCTGTTGCCTCTCGGCGCGGCTTTTGGTGCGATGATTGCCTACCCGAACCTGAAGGGCACCCTGCACTCCCAGTTCTTGCTTGCCCACGAGGTCGTGAACGTGCTCGGCTTCGTCGGTATTACCGTGGTGGGTACGCTGGTGACCTTCTGGCCGACCATGTTGCGCACGAAGATGGTCGATAAGGCACTCGCTCACAGCCTGCGCGCCCTGTACCTGATGTGCGGTGGCTTGGTGTTGACCCTTGTCGGCGCAATATTTGGGATGCGTCCGCTCGCTGCCGCGGGCCTGGTCGTCTACCTGGCCGGCCTGCTCATTGTCGCCTGGGTGATGGTGCGTACCCTGCGCACCAAGCGCCCGAACGAATACCCGCCGATGAGCGTCGGCATGGGCTTCCTCTGGCTGATTGTTGGCGTGGCGACCACCGCCTACCTGGTGGCAACCACCCCGTTCGCGCAGCTGGACATGCGCACTGTCACCCCCATCTTCGTGGTGGGCTTCCTGCTGCAGGTACTGCTCGGCGCAATGAGCTACCTACTCCCCCAGCGCATGGGCGGCGGCCCGACGGTGGTGCGCGCCTCCAACAAGGAGTTCAGCCGGTTCGCGGCAGCACGCGTGACCGCCGTGAACCTGGCGCTCATTATTTTCATGCTGCCCAGCTCCATGGTCGGTCAGTCCATTAAGATGGCGGTCGCCATTGTGGGCGCGCTGGCGTTGGCGGCGTTCATTCCGCTGATGGTGCGCGGTGTGAAGGTTTCGGTGAGCACCCGCAAGGCGATCTTCGAGGCGCGCGCCCGCGGCGAGAAGCCCGCCTTCGACCAGGAGGCGCTCACCCCCGAGCCCGTCCCGCACGCCAAGCAGAGCTTCCAGGCGGCGCTGGCGGTTGCTATGGCGTTCCTGCTGGGCTTTGCAGTGAACCCGTCCGCGTTGAACCTGCCGTCGGTTTCTTCATCGGGTTCCGTGGCTGCGACCGGTCAGACCACCACCGTGCAGGTGAAGGCGACCAGCAACTACCGTTTCACCCCCGCTGAGGTGGAGGTGCCCGCTGGTAACCGCCTGGTCGTCGAGGTTACCAACGACGATGAGGGCATGACCCACGACCTGACCTTCGACAACGGTGCGACCACCGGCGTTATCAACCCCGGCGAAACGAAAACCGTTGATGCCGGTGTTATTACCGCCGACCAGGAGGGCTACTGCTCCGTGGCGGGTCACCGCTCCCTGGGCATGGTATTCAAGGTGAAGGCGACCGGCACCTCCGCAAACCAGGTGGCGCAGGGTAACCAGGCTACCCACAACCATGCCGCGTCGAGTAGCACCCCGACCCTCATGACCGTTGCGAACAGCAATATTGACATGACCGCAGCGCCCGGTAGTGGCTACCAGTACCGCGACCCGAACATCCCGGCGCCGAACACCGCCGAGCAGGTGAACGGCAAGACCGTCCGCAAGGTCACCCTGGAAGTTCAGGAAGTCGACCGCGAGGTGGCGCCCGGCGTGACCGTCCACATGTGGACGTTCAACGGGCAGAACATGGCACCGATTCTGCGCGGCAAGGTCGGCGATATTTTTGAAATTACACTCATCAATAACGGCACGATGGGCCACTCACTGGACTTCCACGCGGGCATGGTCTCCCCCGATAACACGATGAAGACTATCGCCCCGGGTGAGCGTCTCGTCTACCGTTTTGAAGCGAAGGCCGCCGGTATCTGGCTGTACCACTGCGGTACCGCCCCGCTGAGCCTGCACATGACTCAGGGCATGTACGGTGCGGTCATTATTGACCCTGCCGACCTTGACCCGGTCGATCACGAGTACGTGATGGTCCAGGGCGAGGCGTACCTGCACGACACCGGAAAGACCGCCTCCGACGGCAACAAGCTGGCGGAGAACTCGCCGGAACTGATCGCGGCGGGCACCCCCACGCTGACCATGTTCAACGGCCACGCAACCCAGTACAAGGCGAAGCCGCTGCAGGTGAAGAAGGGCGAGCGTATCCGTATTTGGGTGATGGCTGCGGGCCCGAACCACGGCACGAGCTTCCATGTGGTCGGTTCACAGTTCGACACGGTCTACAAGGAGGGCGGCTACCTGATGCGCCGCGGTGCAGATGCGTTCGGTAGCCGTGACGGCCACAGCCAGGCGCTGGATTTGGCGCCCGCTCAGGGTGGCTTCGTGGAGATGCAGTTCCTGGAGTCTGGCACGTACACGTTCGTGAACCACTCCTTCTCGGAGATGGAGCGCGGTGCCGCCGGCAAGATCGTGGTGACCGACCGCTAGTAGTGGCTGCCCGCTAAACACTCACCCTAGGGGCTTCTAGCGCCCCGTGAGAGGTTGACCCCGCCCGGTGCATCCTTATTGGATTGGATGCGCCGGGTGGGGTCTTTCTACACTGTCTTTCTGCGCCCGTATAGAGCCCCGCACGCACCCGGCAGGAGCCTGCAGCCGCATCGGCAAACTATGCTTATAGCCTCATGGGCGAACTTTTCTTAGCCAGGAGCGGGCATGGTGCGCTACTCTATAGGAATGGCAGATAGCACTTCGAGCGCCTCTTCCGAGCGCAGCGCTACGGGCGCCAACAACCACACCTCCGCTTCGGCGGACGCACAGACTTCTCCTCGGCAGCGTAAAGCTTTCCCGCTTCGCTTTCTCGCCGGGGCACTTGCGCATTGGCAGATTATTGCCTCTGCGGTTCTTTTGGGTGGCGGTGTTGCCGGCCTGGCAGCCACCTATGACGACTATTGCGGCATGACGGAGCTTTCGTATGCTCCGGCGGCTCTCCGATCCGATTTTGAGGAGGGCTCTAAGGTGTCGGGTTTCCGTCCTGGTGTGATGGCAGCGCAGATTGAGACTGAGAGCCACTGGCGTGTGGGCGTTGTGTCCAACCAGGGCGCTAAGGGTATTGCACAGTTCACTGATGATGCGTGGAGCGGCGACCACTACAGCTTCGGCAATGGCGGTAATGTTCTGAACCCGCACGATGCGATTGCGGCGCAGGCACGTTATTTGGCTGAGTTGCGTACTCGCTTGGCTAAGTACGCCTCCAATGAGGATGAGCTGCAGGATGTGGTTCTCGCCGGCTATAACGCGGGTCCGGGTTCTGTGGAGAAGTACGGCGGTGTTCCCCCGTATGAGGAGACTCAGAATTATGTGAAGACGATTCGCGAGCTGGCGAATTCGAAGTACAAGCTGACCTGCTCCCCTGAGCACCAGTTCAAGCAGGCGGAGTTGAGCTTCGTGAATGGTGTGACTCCGGCGATGGCTGGTGTTCATGCGGATGGTACGCCGCTGTCGGCTGAGGAGTCGGCATCAGCGGCAGCGGAGGCTTCTGCTTCTGCGAGTGCTTCGACTCGCCCCTCTGCAAGCGGTTCTGCGGGTTCTTCGGTGCAGCCTTCGGCGACGAGTTCCGGCCGCTAAATTCAGCTTTTTGGATAGTCCACTAGGCTATATAGCCGCTAGGGAATATAGTCTCTGGGGAATATTCCGTTTTATCTATAGTGAGCGGCTGATAGCAGCCACCACTCCCCTACTATTCACTCTTATATTTACTCTTAACAGCGCGAGGCGCCGACCCCCACTCTCAGGGGTTCGGCGCCTCGCACTTTGTACGGCTGGAGCGTGCCTAGTTGAAGATAGCGCGCACGACCGAGTAGCCGGAGACCGGGTACACGGCGTTCACGGTTGCGGGCTTCTCGCTCTCGTCCGCGATCTCAATGGACTCGGTACCGCGCAACAGCTCCTCGAGCAGGATGCGCAGCTCCAGGCGTGCCAGGGGCGCGCCGGGGCAGACGTGGATGCCGTCACCGTACACGAGGTTGCGGGACTGGTCGCGGTGCGGGTTGTAGGTGAGGGCGTCTTCGAAGGCGTCCTCGTCGCGGTTGGCGCTTGCCCAGTTGATGGTCACGCGGGAGCCGGCGGGCAGGGTGCGGCCGCCGAGTTCGGTGTCCTGCGTGGTGATACGGCGGTTGGTGACGAGGGTGTCTTCGAGTCGCATGATTTCTTCGACGGCGAGGGCGATTTCGCTGCGGTCGTCGAGTGCGTTGCCGTCGGCGAGGGAGGCGCGCAGGCGGTCCTGCTCGGCGCGGTTGCGTGCCAGGAAGTTGACGAATACGCCCACGGTTGCGGAGACGGTGGACAGCTCGCCCACGGTCCAGTTGCGGATGAGGCTGACGATTTCTTCGTCGGTCATGGTGCGAGGCTCTTCGCCGGGCAGCTGCACAGTGTCGGTGAGCAGTTCGGCGGTGACATCCTTGGGGTTGCCTGCCGCAGCATCCTCGCGGCGTTCGTCGAGCAGCTGGCGGATGTAGCCGTCGAATTCGAGGGCGACCTTAGCGATTTCTTCGCGGTCGCGGCGCAGGGTGGCGACGCGGTTCTTTTCGATCCATTCGGTGAGGGGCTGCTCCAGGCATGCGGGCCAGCCCATGAAGGCATTCTGCACGCGCATTGCGTATGCCTGGCCGAAGCCCTGCATGACGTCTACTTCTTCGCCGCGGGGCAGTTCTGCGATGAGGGCCTTCACGGCTTCGCGGATGACGGGTGCGAACTTTTCGAGGCGTTCGGGGGTGAAGTACTTGTCGTTGACGGCGCGGAAGGTAGTGTGTTCGGGTGCGTCCATGCCGTTGGGGACGGCGATGTGGCGGGTGGATACGACGTTGGAGTAGATTTCGGGGTGGTCGAGTACGTGCTGTACGTCGGCGTTTTTGAAGACGGAGTAGCCCATGAATTCGTCGTGGGCTACGGGGCAGCGGCGGCGCATTGCGTCGTAGGCGGCTACCTGGTCTTTCTGCACTTCTTCGCTTCGGAGGTCCCAGTCGTTGTGTACGTTCTCAGTCATTGTTCACCCGTGTTTGTTATAGAGTTGTGGCGTGCTGGATGCGGGCGTCCGGACGATGCTTACGGGCAGGGTCGGGCGTGCATTTCAGCACGTGTAGCCATTAGTTGTTCTTTGACCGTATCACTTTAGGGGTGGTGGCGCAGGGTAGGGGTTCCTTGCTTCTCATTCAACGAACAGTGCGGTCGCCGCGAGGGGCGGCGGGTCAGGGGACGCACGAGGCGGGCAGCGCCTCCACCGGGGAGGGGCCGCCCGCCTCACTCTATGCAGTATTTCAGCGCGAGGGGCTAGTTTTTAAGGAATTTCTCTTCGTTTGTAATAACGAAGTATGAGGGGTATTCGCGCCCGTTCAGAAGAGCGTTGTAGTGCAGTATTTTCTGGGTTTTGATGAGTTCACCGGACTCAACGGAATAGGCTTGAATATAGGTTTCTCCTTGCAGCTCGTACATGGCGTAGAGGTTCTTCTCGGTCCAGTAATATGTAGAGACTTCCTTTACTCCTTCTGGGATTTTGAGGCTGAATCGTACAGTGTTGTGGGCGGTATCAATGTTGGTTGAGATGATTCGCCCGTCATGATGGACCCACCAGATGTCGTCCCCGTATGCGTGTATTGCATCCGGTGCACCTGAAGGAACATTTTTTCCATGTACACGTTTGCTCACTTCACCGGTAATTTGGCGTTCTGTATGCTCGCCTGTTTGCACATTAATTACTTCGAGCATGGATCCGTCAATATCTTTTAAATCTGCATATTGGTAGTCGGTAATGCTTTGCGGGTAAGTATCATGGATTTTCACAATTCTATTCCCTGCACACACAATGTAGGAACCATCCATTGTGTTACTTTCGAGACTCTTCGAGAACATTTTTTCATTTGAAGGGTTCGGGTACACACGGGTAAGGAACGTGGGGTTCCTTGGGTGTAGGTATTGGTCATCTGTTCCTTCGTAATTGCTGATTTTGTCGTAGCCCCATATGCTGCCGTCGGCGCACTGAGCTGTGAAGAGTATATTATTTTTAATTCTCTCTTCCCTCACCTCACCATCTTTTATAATTGTCACAAGGAATACGTAATCACCACTTCCATCCCCTCCGTAATTATCTATAGCTACAATAGTGTTACTGTCTGCAACGTACACATCTTGACTGTAATCATTTTTTGTTTTCTTTGGGTATGTATGCAGTGTATCAGAGAGGGTAAATAGCGAATTTGTATCTGTGAAATACAGGTTTTTATCTTTATATTTAATTGGCGAGTTTCGGACCCCAACATTTTTGATTCTTGACCATTTTTGGGTTTCTGAGTTGTAGAATGCTACGCCTCCTCCAGCATGCGGCAGGTATCTTGAGTCGCCTGCAATGGATATGGCGACGCTGCTTTCGTCGAGGGCTTTGCGAGGGTCGTTTGTTACTGGGATGGTCGCACTACAGCCTGACAGGAGGAGGGCGCCGATAAGTCCCAGACGCAGGCTTCCTGAAAGACGGGATGTAGTCATTGCTACCACCTCGTTTCGTAGAGATGTATCCAGCGTGAATCCTTGATGTCTGTCGGGTACACGCCGGGGCCACCGTTAGAGTCGAGGTCCACGTTAGGGTCCGTGCTCTTATAGGCAGCCCAAACTAGCTGCGAGCAGTTATAGGAATTGGTATGCAGGGCGTTCATGACACCCTCCTTTCAGCGGGTCACCTCGTGGCATCCCGCTATCGGTCCTATGTCTTCATCGATACATAACACCGGAAACTGTCTAACTCAGCAGGTCATACCTTAGATATTATTTCTGACCAGGTGAGTTTATAGTGTTCCGTACCTCATTCTATCGTTAAGAGGGTCCACGATGCATGAAAAATACCCCGTTATCAATGGTGTATAGAATGCGGTAATTCCCTACTCGCGCCCTGTACCCTTCTTCACTCTGTAGCTCCTTGAATAGAACCTGCACAAGAACTATCCTCGGAGCTAACGAACAAACCCCAGAAAGGAACCAGTCATGACTGTCACCACTCACCGGACTCGTTCCAATGTCACGACTCTTAAAGAACTCCGCGACAACCTCGGAACCAAAGTCAACGAAGCCGTATTCTCCGGCGAACGTCCCCTCATCAGCCGCAATGGTAAGACTGTTGCCGCGCTCATCTCCTACGAAGATTTGAAGCTGCTGGAAGAGTACGAAGAGCTCCTCGACATTGAGGCTCTGCGCAAGGCGCGCGCCGAAGATGACGGCTACCGCATCGGCCTCGACGAGTTCCTCGCAGAGAACCCTGCAGACTAGTCTTTCAATGCATAGACCAAGGCGGGCGGCACCTCCACCGGGGAGGTACCGCCCGCCTTGCTCATACCTAAAAACCGCCGGGTTTAGCGCCCGCGTGCGGAGGGGTAGATGCTACCGTCCATCACGCCGCGCTCCACCTGCTCCAGGCTCACGCCGCGAGTCTCCGGCAGGTTGCGGAACATCAGCAGCGCAATAATCACGTTCACCACGGCAAAGCCGATGAAGGAGCCGGTCAGACCGACCGCACCCAGAATCACGGGGAACGCCAGCGACAGCGCACCGTTCATCATCCAGCCGCTAAACGCCGAAATACCCATACCCGCCGCACGCACACGCAGCGGGAACAGCTCGCTCATAATCACCCACGTCGACACGTTCAGGCAGGTCTGCATCGCACCCACAAAGCAGACGATGAGCACCAGCAGAATCCAGGGGCGCGCCGCGTTATCGGCAGGCAGCAGCATGGACGCAACCGCAATCAGCACGTGGAAAAACGCGGTCGAACTATAGCCGGTAATGACCATGACTCGGCGCGGCACACGCTCCATCAGACGCAGCGACAGGATGGAGCCAAGCACCGCAATCGTACCCGGCGCGATGTTCGCAATGAGCGCCGCGGACTCACTGAAACCGGCTTCCTTGAGCACCTTAATGCCGTAGTACATGATCGAGTTGATGCCGGTCAGCTGCTGACCCGCGCCGACCAGAATACCGACGAGCAGGATGCGCACGAACCAGCCGCGCACACCCACGCTTTCCTTGCCTGCCGCATTGTTCTGGGAGGTGGTTTCCGCCTGTAGGGTGCGCTCAATATCGGCAATCTCGGCCTCGGCACGTTCGGCGGGGCGGATGCGCTTCATAACCTCCAGCGCCTGCTCACGCTTGCCGACGCGCAGCAGCCAGCGCGGCGACTCGGGCACACGCAGCATACCGACGAACAGGCCGATGGCGGGCAGGGTGCAGATGGCGAACATCCAGCGCCACACGCCGTCGTGTTCGCCCCATACGTTGCCGATGAGGGCGTTTACGATGAACGCGGCAAGCTGACCGCCTACGACCATGAGTTCGTTGCGGCCGGAGAGGGAGCCGCGAATTTCGTAGGGTGCGAGCTCTGCGAGGAACACGGGCACCACGGCGGAGGCACCACCAACCGCCAGGCCGAGCAGGGTTCGTCCGGTGATGAGCACGGCGACGTTGGGTGCGAACACGCAGGTCAGGGCGCCAATGAAGAAGATGGTGGACAGCCCAATGATGGTGGTTCGGCGGCCGTACCGGTCGGAGATACGACCGCAGGTGAGCGCACCGATAGCGGCAGCGAAGGCGAGCGATCCGGTGACCCAGCCTTGGGCGGTGGAGTCCATGCCGAGTTCGCGGCTCATGGGTTCGAGCGCGCCGTTAATCACTCCGGTGTCGTAGCCGAAGAGTAGACCACCGAAGGTGGCGATGAGTGCAATGATGCCGAGGTATCGGCTGTGCTTCCCGGTGCCCAGCGGGGGCAGGGTGGAGGCGGTGCTCTGTGCGCTCATGGTGTCCTTTGATGTGCCGGTGGCGGGTGGCTGCGCCGGGGTGGTTCCAGGCGGCAGGGGTGGGTACATAGATGAGGTGAGGTGCGTCAGGTTAGACGCACCTCACCTAATCCTAGCGAAAAACGTTCGGCGGGCGATATTTATTTCTCACCGCGCACATTTTTCAGCATATTTTACGACCGCTTAGCGCGACCGGCTGAGTGCCCCTTTGAGAGGGCGCCGGAGTTTAGAACAGCGCGATCTTCTCGGGTGCCGGGAAGATGGCGTCCAGGGCGGCGAGGTCTTCAGCGTCGAAGCGCAGGCATGCCGCCTGTGCGTTGGCGCGTACCTGTTCGGCGCTGGTCGCACCGGCAATGACGGAGGTGACCGGCGACTGCTGTGCGAGCCAGGAGAACGCCGCCTGCACCTCGGTGATGCCGCGTTCGGTGCAGAAGGTGTGGAAGGCTTCGAGCTGGTCCCAGTTGGTGGCGTCGAGCACGTCCTTCTTGGAGTGGGACAGGCGCGAACCGGCGGGAATGTTGTCGCGGCGGTACTTTCCGGTCAGCAGGCCGTTGGCGAGCGGGAAGTACGGTAGCACACCCAAGCCGAAGTGCTGTGCGGCGGGCAGGATTTCGAGTTCTGTGCGGCGGTCGAGCAGGCTGTAGTGGTTTTCTGCGGCGATGAACCGTTCGGTGCCGAGTTCGCGGGCGCAGTGTTCGGCGTGGGCGAGCTGCCAGCCGGAGAAGTTGGAGTGGCCCAGGTAGCGGACTTTGCCGTCGCGTACGAGCTGGTCGAGGGCGCTGAGGGTTTCTTCGATGGGGGTGTTGGGGTCGGGGCTGTGGTAGAAGTACAGGTCGATGTAGTCGGTGCCGAGGCGGCGGAGGGACCCTTCGACGGCGCGCATGATGTAGCGGCGGGATCCGCGGGCGTTGCGGTCGTTACCGTTGAGGTTGCCGGTGGGCAGGCCGAATTTGGTGACGATGGTCAGTTCGTCGCGGTCGAGGCCGAGCTGGGTGAGGGCGGTGCCGAACATGGTTTCGGAGAGGCCGGGTTCGGCGCCGTAGAGGTCGGCGATGTCGAAGAAGCTGATGCCGGCGTCGACTGCGGCGGCGATGACTTCGTTGGTGCCTTCTTGGGTGCGGGTGGGGGTGCCGGGGCGGCCGAGGTTGTTGCAGCCGATGCCGACGCTGGGTACGACGAGGCCGGAGTTGCCGAGCCTGCGGTAGACGGGAGATTCAATGCGTTCCATACGTTAACTGTACGTCCGGAGGTGTGCCGGATGCGGTAAGGGGTCAGCGTGGCGAGGGTGGTCGTTTGAGCTGCTTCCCCTATCTGCCGCGTCCGATTGTCGTAGGCGGTTGTCACAGTCAGTCATATTAAGTTCATATTTCGGTGACTCGTCATCTCTCGACATATTGGGCCATCATTCCCCGAAATTCTTGCGCACCCTCCAAAACGCCCGGTACAGTGAAAGCGTTATCTATCAAGAGCGACCGAGAGATCTGGCTCGTAGACGTCGCAGCAACCTCGCCAGTATCCCCCACCGTCACGGTGCAGGGTACGGACAAGGTGCTCCCGCCAGGACCGATAGAGAAGAATACCCTTCGGCACCCCTTGATGAGTCACACCAGCAAACCGGTGTAGCGCATCCTGCAGAAGAATTCGCGCACCCTGCCGGTGCGTATCTATCGGGTGAACACGAAGGATGGTTATGACGACAGTTCACCCGGCTCTTTCTTTTGAGCTGTTCCCTCCGCGCTCACACGCGAGCTGCGAGTCACTCATGCACACGATTGCGGAGCTTGAGGGCACCAACCCCGACTACGTGTCGGTCACCTACTCCGGTGACGCGAAGCGCCGCCAGAAGACCCTGGCGCTGCTCGACCACCTGGTACACGAAACCTCCCTCACCCCGCTGGCTCACCTGATTTGTGCAGGCCATTCGGTACACGAGCTGGAGCGTGCAGTCCGCCTGATTCTGGGCTTGGGTGTGCGCGGCTTCCTGGCTCTTCGCGGTGACATTCAGGAGGGTCAGGTTTCTGAGCTTCCTTTCGCCCGCTACCTGGTGGAACTCATTCGCCGCGTTGAGCGTGAAGATTTCGCCCACCTGGCAGCTGGCAAGGTGTCGATTGGTGTGGCGGCATACCCGCAGAAGCACCCCGAGTCGGCATCCCTGCTGCAGGATATTGAGATTCTGCTGTCCAAGCAGCGTGCCGGCGCGGATTTCGCGATCACTCAGGTGTTCTTTGAAGATGAACGCTACAGCGCCCTGGTCGATTCGGCACGCCTGGCTGGTGTGGACATCCCGATTATTCCGGGCATCATGCCGGTGACCTCGCTGAAGCGCCTGCGGAACCTCTGCCAGATGGCGGGCATGGAGATCCCGACGGACCTCGCCTACGCCCTAGAGACCGCAACCAGCAGCGCTGAGCTGCACCGCATCGGTGTTGAGTATGCGTTGAACCAGTGCCGCACCGTGATGGATGCGGGCGCACCGGGTCTGCATTTCTTCACCTTCAACGAGCATGCTGCGGTTCTGGATGTTCTGGATCAGCTGGATTTGCCGCGGTACAGCAACCGTTTCTCTCAGCCGCTGAGCGAACTGGAATACGCCTAAACCCGCCCATAACGCTCCTTGTCGGATGCGTTTCCATAATCTCCCCCACAAATATTCCGGGAGTTACGACCCCCGTTTCACCGCCCACCGCTGGGTGGCGAAACACCGGAACTGACTCCCACATCTATCCCCAGTAAAGGAAAAATTACTATGTCGAACACCGCATTCCCCGCCGCAACCATTGTTGGTTACCCCCGCGTGGGCCGCTTCCGCGAACTGAAGAAGGCTCAGGAGGCTTTCTGGAAGGGCAAGGTAACCCTGCAGGAGCTGCAGGACACCGCCGCTGACGTGCAGCGCACCTACTTTGAGCGCGTGACCGCTGCTGGTCTGAAGGCTGATAACTACTCGATTCCGGCAACCTTCTCCTACTACGACCAGGTGCTCGACGTGGTTCGCCTGTTCACCCTGGTTCCCGAGCGTCTGGCTGAGGCTAAGGACGCACGCGGCCTGCTGGATCTGCCCGGCTACTTCGCACTGGCGCGCGGTACCGAGACCCTGCCTCCGCTGGAGATGACTAAGTGGTTCGACACCAACTACCACTACCTGGTGCCCGAGATTGGTGCCGGCACCGAGATTAAGCTGAACCTTGAGGCTATTGACGAGCAGCTGCAGGTCGCAAAGCAGGCTGGCGTGAAGGTTCGCCCGCAGATTGTTGGCCCGCTGACCCTGCTGCTGGGCGCTAAGGCTGAGCAGGGTTCCGCTGAGGACTTCTCCCCCGTCGACCGTCTGGACGAGTTCGTTGCCGCATACGCTCAGGTGCTGGAGCAGCTGGCTGAGCGCGGCGTTGAGTGGGTTCAGCTGGACGAGCCGGGCCTGACCGTGGACCGTGCCGACAACGCGAAGGTTGCCGAGCTGGCCGAGCGCACCTACCGCGCCCTGGCTGCCGGCGAGAAGCGCCCGCAGATTCTGGTGACCAGCCCTTACGGTTCCCTGCGTGAGAACCTGCCGGCTCTGCTGGGTACCGGTATTGAGGCTCTGCACCTTGACCTGGTGCACGGCGTGTACTCGAAGGCTGAGCTTGAGTCTG
>FLSD01223760.1_pt1 | contig 133855 bp, 115 predicted proteins | sample 1497351 | NCBI WGS metagenome assembly FLSD01 (sample SAMEA4031770, study PRJEB14383) | metagenome | biome: human; feature: oral; material: saliva | place: Philippines | collected 2014 | reverse complement strand
GGCGCGAACGTGCGCGTGCAGGCAGGCACCATCTGGGACGACTTCGTGAAGCTCAGCATCGAGAACGAATGGGTTGGCCCCGCGGCTCTCTCCGGTATTCCCGGCACTGTGGGCGCAACCCCCGTGCAGAACGTCGGCGCATACGGCGTTGAGGTGGGCGAGTTCATCGCCTCCGTACGCACATGGGACCGCGAAAAGAACGCTCAGAAGACCTTCGCGAGCGCAGATTTGCGCTTCGGCTACCGCGACTCGGTTCTCAAACGTGCAACCGTGAACGGCTCGCCCCGCTACGTGGTGCTGACCGTTGATTTCCAGTTCACCCTCGGTAGCCTGTCCTCCCCGATTCGTTACGCTGAGCTGGCGAAGAGCCTGGGCGTTGAGCCCGGTCAGCGCGCCGAATCCGCCCTGGTGCGCCAGAAAGTGCTGGAGCTGCGCGGCTCCAAGGGCATGGTGCTCAACCCCGAGGACCGTGACACCTTCTCCACCGGTTCCTTCTTCACCAACCCGATTGTTCCGCGCTCGACCCTGGAGTCCCTGCCCGAGGGTGCCCCGAACTTCCCGGTGGTCGTGAAGACGTCCCCGTTTACCGCCGGTGTCGAGGACCCCGACCGCGTGAAGCTCTCGGCTGCTTGGCTGATTCAGCACGCAGGCTTCGATAAGGGCTTCGGCCTGGAGGGTGAGTCCCGCGAGATCGCTCAGGGACGCGCGAGCCTGTCGACCAAGCACACCCTGGCGATTACGAACCGCGGCGGCGCATCCGCTGAGGATATTTTCGCTATTGCCCGCGCTGTGCGCGACGGCGTGCGTGAACGTTTTGGCGTGACCCTGGTTCCCGAGCCTGTCGTGGTCAACGGCGAAATCTAAACGCTTCACTTCTCGCCTCGCCTAGCGCGAGGACGCATAGAATAAACGCTTCGGGCGGTCTCTTCATTGGAGACCGCCCGAAGCGTTGTATTGACCGTTGTATTGACCCGCTGAGCTAGTGGCGAGGGGAGGCGATGCGCGCCTGCCCCGGCAGGTAGGGCCTGCGCTTGGGTGCTGTGCGTGTTGCCGCCAGGGGAGCGGCGGGCAGGTGCTCCATCAACACCTGAACCGCCAGGGGAAGCTTCTGCGGCGGGCTGGGGGCGTGGAAAATCGGCTTATGGCGCGTGGGCCGGTACGGGTAGTATTCCGCGTCCTCGCTGTGGGACCAGACCAGGTTGCCGAACTCGCCGGGAACGGGGGAGAGCACGTTGGCGTAGTAGGCGCGTGCCTGCAAATCAGTACGTGCGGAGGTGCCGGTAGATACGCCGCTGGGAACACGGTCCTGCTCAATGATGAGGGCGCGGACCATGCCGCCTACGGTGCTGACCGCGTTCACGTGGAGGGCGAGTAGGTCCCCGTCCTTGTGGTCGACCTGTACTTGCCCATCCGCGAGGATTCGGGTGTCCATCGTGATACTGCTGGCGATTCCTTCGCAGAGGGCGCGGATGAGCGCCATACGTGCCGGGTAGAGGTCTGCGATATCCCAGCCGATGAGGGCGGGCGCGGCGGAATTGCCTGCGTATTCCGCGCGGGATTCGTAGGCGGCGACGTCCACGTAGCCGCGGGCGATGGGCTCGCGATCGTAGGGGCGGCCGTCGCGCTGCTCCCAGAAGCTGAGGGCGGTTGCGGCGAAGACAGCCTGGCCGTCGCGTACGGCGACACTGAGCGTAAAGTCCTGCGGGTAGCCGTTTTTGGTGCGCGGGCGCAGGGTGATCGCGCGGGTGTATTCGTTGAATTCCTCGGGCCAGTCCAGGTAGTAGCTCATTTTTGCCCCGTCGCTACGGTGCACGGTGAGTTCGCCCGGCAGCAGCATGGCTTCGGGTACGCCGTCGGCGCGTTCTGTGGCGTAGTGTTCGCTCACGGGCCAGGGGCTGAACTCTGTGCGGTAGGGGGTGGAGAGGAAGGAATCGAGCATAGAACGTATCCTCTCATAGTTTGAGGGGTGGCGCATGGTTAGAGGCTTATATGACAAATGAGCTGTCCCTTCTGACTGCTCGGAAAGAGCGTTCAGAAGGGACAGCTCATCGTGTAGGGTGCGCGGCTCGTTAGAGGGATTCGCCGCGGCGTTCAGGCAACAGGAACACGGTGATTGCCGCTACCAGGAACGCGGCGGAGAAGAGTGTAAAGAGCAGCGGGGTTCCACCGAATGCAACCAGCGGCGGCACAATGAGCGGTGCCGCGATGGAGGCAATACGACCGATACCGGCGGCGGCACCGGTGCCGGTTCCGCGCAGGTGGGTCGGGAAGATCTCCGGGCTCAAGGCGTAGAGGGCACCCCACGCGCCGAGGTTGAAGAAGGAGAGCATGCATCCGGCGAGGATGATGAACGCTTCGGTGTGCGCCATACCGTAGCCAGCGGCTGCCAGTGCGGAGCCGAGCAGGAAGGTCGCCAGGGTTGCGCGTCGGCCCCACTTTTCGATGAGGTAGGCGGCGACCGCGTAGCCGGGCAGCTGAGCGAGGGTCATGATGAGCGTGAACGCGAAGGACTTCACGAGGCTGAAGCCTTGGGCGTTCAGCAGCGCCGGAATCCAGATGAACGCGCCGTAGTAGGAGAGGTTGATGCAGAACCAGATGACGCACAGGGCGATGGTCTTGCGGCGCTGACCGGCAGCCCAGATAGAGTGAATCTTTGCGGATTCTGCGTTGTCGGCGCTTTCTGCCGCGCCGTGTACGGAAGCGTCTTCGGTCTGCTTCTTGCCGGTTCGGGAGAAGAGCGCGGGGGACGCCTCGAAACGTTCGACCACCTGGCGTGCCTGATCGTGCTTGCCGACCGACTCGAGGAAGCGCACCGACTCGGGGGTTCCCATACGGACCACGAGCGAGTAGATGGCGGGAATCAGGCCGATGGCAAGCGCCCAGCGCCAGCCGTTCGCCTGCGGAACGATGAAGGTACCGATGAGAGCGGCGAGGATCCAGCCCAGAGCCCAGAACGCCTCCAGGGCGACCACGACGCGGCCGCGAATAGCGCGCGGTGAGAACTCAGAAATCAGGGTGGAGGCTACGGGAAGTTCCGCGCCCAGACCCAGACCGACCATGAAACGGAAGACGAGCAGTACGCCCAGGGAGGTTGCCAGGGCTGAGGCGCCGGTCGCCAGACCGTATACCAGCAGGGTGAGGGCGAAGATGTAGCGGCGGCCGAGCTTATCGGCGAGCAGACCGCCGAAGGTTGCGCCGAGCGCCATGCCGACAAATCCGATGGATCCGAGCCAGGAGGCTTCGGTGGGGCTGAGCTGCCATTCCTTGATGAGTGCCGCCATGACGAAGGAGATGAGGCCGACGTCCATGGCGTCCAGCGCCCAGCCGAGACCCGAGATGCCCAGGAGCTTGCCGTGGGCGCGGGTGAAGGGCAGGTTTTCGAGGCGTTCGTTGAGAGTTGGCGCGGCGTTGCGTTCGGTAGCGGGTGCGGAGGTGCCAACAGGTGCAGCGGCGTTGGTGCGGGGTGAGTCCGTTGATACGGGACGAGAGGAGGACACGGTAGTGGGTCGCTTCCTTAGTGTTCTAGGCGTAGTGCCGGGTGAATTGTTCCCTTACAGTGTATAAAGGTATTTTTGACTTGAACACTATTGAAACGAAAAAACTTTGAAGAAGACGAAAAATCTCATAGATGAAGAAATCTTTCACAGCCGCTACCCAGCTGTAAATGCTATTCTCTAACCATCGCCGCCTGGTGAAACTCACCTACGGCATGTTTGGAAGGACCACCCCTGAAAACCTTTGAAGATGAAATCAAGGAAAGCGAGACCAGCCGCTTTCACCGCTGGCTCGAAGCCCGCAAGGAGCGCATGTACGCGCATCCGGTCATGCGTCATCTCTACAAGCTCCTCGTCATCGGTGTGGGAGCCTTCTGCTTTATCGCCGGGCTGATTATGCTGGTCACCCCCGGCCCCGGCTGGCTGTTCATCTTCATCGGCCTGGGCATTTGGGGTACCGAATTCCCCTGGGCGCGTCGCGCTAATATTTTCATGAAGCACGTGGTGCTCACCGCCTGGTACCGCTACCGCGCCTGGCGACAGCAGCGTAAGGAACGCAAGGCGGCTACCGCATACCAGCGCTAACCAAGTTCACGCTAACCAAGCTTGAGCTAACCCGGCTCGCACTAATCCAGCCCGCGCAAGCTATACGCAGACGCAAAAAGCCCTCGCTCCCATCCCACAAGAATGGTAGCGAGGGCTTTTGTGTAGCTTGTCAGTGAGCTTTAGAGCTTGCCAATAGCAATCTGCAGCATACGGCGAATCGGCTCAGCAGCACCCCAGAGCAGCTGGTCACCCACGGTGAACGCGCTAATGTACTCGGGGCCCATCGCCAGCTTGCGCACGCGACCAACCGGAATCTCCAAAGAACCGGAAGCAGCCACGGGGGTCAGCTGCTCCATGGAAGCCTCACGCTCGTTCGGCACGAAGCGAACCCAGGGGTTGTCCTCGGCGATAATGCGCTCAATCTCCTCGAGCGGCAGGTCCTTCTTAAGCTTGATGGTCAGCGCCTGAGAGTGCGAACGCATCGCAGCGATACGGACGCACAGGCCGTCCATGGTGATCTTCTCGTCCTCGGAGCGGCCCAGGATCTTGTTGGTCTCGACCTCAGCCTTCCACTCTTCGCGGGACTGGCCGTTACCCAGGTCAGAGTCAATCCAGGGGATCAGGGAGCCGGAGAGCGGCACACCGAACTGGGTGGAATCCAGCTCACCGGAACGCTGCTTCGCGAGGACCTTGCGGTCGATATCCAGGATTGCGGATGCGGGGTCGTTCAGCTCCTCGGAGACCTCGTTGCCCAGGTCGCGGAACTGCGTGAGCACCTCGCGCATGTGGCGGGCGCCGCCACCGGATGCTGCCTGGTAGGTCATGGAGGTTGCCCACTCGACCAGATCGTTCTTGAAGAGGCCGCCCAGACCCATCAGCAGGCAGGAGACGGTGCAGTTACCGCCGATGAAGTCCTTCACGCCGGATGCCAGGCCGCGGTCAATGACATCGCGGTTGATGGGGTCCAGCACGATGATGGAGTCATCGTTCATGCGCAGGGTGGAAGCCGCGTCAATCCACAGGCCCTCCCAGCCTGCTGCACGCAGCTTCGGGTGCACAGCCTCGGTGTATCCACCGCCCTGAGCGGTCACAATAATCGAGTGCTTACGCAGCTCGTCAATGTCGTATGCGTCCTTCAGCTCGGACGGCTCAATTACGCCGTCGAAGGTGGGCGCTGCGCCACCAACATTAGAGGTGGTGAAGAAGACGGGGGTAATGCCCTCGAAGTCGCCTTCCTCAACCATGCGCTTCATGAGGACGGAGCCCACCATGCCGCGCCAGCCAACAAAACCTACAGAGTCACCGGGATTAAAGTTCATGGTTCCCAGTGTACTCTCAGGCTGGCGGATGCGGACTAGCGCCGTACAAAAAAATTGATATTCGGAACGGGATATTCTGCACAGGCGTCGGGCGCGGCGCCGGGCACTGCACGGGGAGGCGTTAAAGCGTTCAAGCCTGCGGCGCTCCGGGTGGAGTAGCCGCAGGCTTGAACTGTCTGTTTGGGGTCTATCTATGGGAGGCGTTCTTTAGGACAGACGCTCGAGCCGCTGGAACGAGAAATACATGGGGTTCTTCGTGCCCGACTCATCGAGCAGGTAGCCCTTCTCGCTCTTCTCCCAGGCACTCTCGGAGGTGACCCGCCAGCACCCGTTCGGGGAGCTACCCTCGCAGCGACCCGCAGAATCTGCAAGCTGCAGTTCGGGCGCTCGCGTATCGCCGGTGATCTCGTTACCTTCCTGGCAGTAGAAGAGGGTACGCTCCACCGTCTCTACCCGACCGAAGGCGGGCAGATCGGTGCGGGAGAGCGCCTCCGCGTAGACGGAGCCGCCACCAATAATCCAGGTGTCAACCGCGGCGGTATCTGCGGGGATATCTTCAACCGGCGCGCCCGCGGCGTCACGCGCCGCGTACAGCGCCGCATCCAGCGAAGGAACCCACAGCGCACCATCGCGTTCTTCCGCCTCGGCGGCCGAACGGCTAATCACAATATTCGTACGGCCCGGCAGGGGGCGAAAACGCGGCGGGAACGACTCCCAGGTGCGGCGACCCATAATCACCGGAGCGCCCAGTGTCACCTTCTTGAAGTGCGCCAAATCCTCCGGAGCGTACCAGGGCATATCCCCGGCTCGACCAATGATGCCGGTATCAGTTTGAGCCCAAATAGCGCCCAGACGGTACATCATGCCTCCTTACAACCTGCAGTTAGACCGCAATCGGGGCGGCAATACCGGGATGGTGCTTATAATCCACCAGCTCAAAGTCTTCATACTCGTAATCGAAAATAGAAGGCTTCTTGGTCTTAATCACCAGCTTCGGGTACGGGTACGGCTCGCGCGGCGGGTAGGGGTTGCCCTCCGGGTCGGTGCCGTAGCCCAGCTGCTTCTTCACCTGCTCCAGGTGGTTCGAGTAGATGTGGCAATCGCCGCCGGTCCACACGAACTCGCCCGGTTCCATGCCCACCTCCTGCGCAATCAGGTAGGTCAGCAGAGCGTACGAGGCGATATTGAAGGGCACGCCCAGGAACATGTCCGCGCTACGCTGGTACAGCTGGCAGGACAGCTCCTTCACACCGTCCGCGCGTTCATGTACATAGAACTGGAACAGCGCGTGGCAGGGCGGAAGCGCCATGCTGTCCACCTCGGCGGGGTTCCACGCCGAAACAATATGGCGGCGCGAGCTCGGGTTATTCTTCAGCGACTCAATGACCTTCGCAATCTGGTCAATCGTGCCACCATCGGGGGTCGGCCACGAACGCCACTGCACACCGTACACCGGGCCCAAATCACCGTTCTCATCAGCCCACTCATCCCAAATGGTCACGCCGCGCTCCTGCAACCAGCGCACATTCGAGGAACCGCGCAAGAACCACAGCAGTTCAATAGCAACGGACTTGAAGTGCACGCGCTTGGTGGTAATCAGCGGGAACGACTCACGCAGGTCAAAACGCATCTGACGGCCAAACACGCCGAAGGTGCCGGTGCCGGTACGGTCGGAACGCTGCGCATCCGCCGCAATGGCGTCCTTGTTCTCCTCGAGGATTTCGCGCAGAAGATCTTCGTAAGGGGTGGGGATTGCATGAGTCATAAGAAAAACCTTGGATCCTATTTAGTAGGCGTCAGAAGCGGCACATTCAGCCGCCCCTCTATTGTAAAACTCTCGAAGATGTACGGATATAGCAAACGCGCTGAGCATAAAGCCCAGCGCGCTCGCCAGCAGAAGCCAAAAATCTAACCCAGAAGTCTAGTCCAGAAAACTCACCTAGAAACTAGTCTAGGGTCGAAACTAGTCTAGAGCCGCGCGTACTCGCTCCACCGAGACAATACGCGGGTCATCGCCCTCAGTCACCTGCAGAACCAGGGTATCGCCGGGCTCCAGGTACGGGTCCTCAGCCGGAAGAAGCTCGGCAGAACCTTCGAACAGGTACTCGCGCAGAACATCCATCACCCGAGGCAGCACCGGGCGGTGAGTGCACAGCAGCGAGGAAGAATCCTTATCGAACAGCGAGGCCACGGTGCGGGCAACACGCGCCGGGTGACGCTGAGCGCCCGCCTCCGACAGGGACTTCTTCTCCTTCACCGACACACCGTAATCCACCGAGTACGGGGTCACGGTCTGAACGCAACGCAGCCACGGGGAAGAAATAATGCGGCTCGGAGCCCACGCCGCAAAGAGACGGCTAGAAGCCAGCGCCTGACGCTTGCCGGTCGCCGCGAGCGGACGGTCATCCTCAGCGGCAGCCCAGTTCGAACGCGGCTTAGCCTTCGCGTGGCGGGCAATGAGAATCGGGCGGGTACGCAGCGCATCCGCCTCGGCCAGGGCTTCCAGAGATTCCAGAGGTGCCAAATCATCCTGGTTGGTCAGCAGGGCGCGAGCCACGTCGGTGGTTACCCAGCGCAGCTCATCCACTTCACCCTCATCCGCCAGGGCGCGGGCACCATCGGGCAGCTCAGCGGCCCAGTAGAAAACATCCTTCGGGCGGCCACCCACCGGGTAGGCGGTCACCGCCAGGGGCACGCCCAGAACAACTTGCAGGCCGACCTCTTCGTGAATCTCGCGAATGGCAGTCTCTGCCAGGGACTCGCCCGGATCCTGCTTGCCCTTGGGCCAGGACCAGTCATCGTAGCGGGGACGGTGAATAATCAGGACCTCAAGCGCACCACCGTGCATGCGCCAAATCAGTGCACCAGAAGCAACAATATCCGCAGTGTTCGCGGGGGCGCGGTCAATGCTGTTGACCGCATCAAAACGTCGTGCCGAGTAGTAGATGGAGGGGGAATCCAGCGGTGCCATATCTCTCTCTGATTCTCTTCGCTAGGCTGCGCACGATGCCAACGGGCACCATGCTCCGCGTCTAATTGTAGGGGAGAGAAGCGTCAAGTTGTAATCTCAACGTAACCTGTTGTTCACTTTTACGCTAAGTGCACTAGTCCACCGCACGTTTTTGCACGACACGCGGAAAACCCCGCCTGCCCCACGCCATAAAGCGCGAGAACAGACGGGGTTCACAACCAGAAATCACCGGTAGGTCAGCGGCAAATCCTTAGACCTTATCCGCCACGTTCTTACGGGAACGCGAACGCAGATAGTACGACTGAACATCCTGTAGCGGGTTACCCTGATCATCGGTGTCGTGGCGGGTCCAGTTACCCTCAGAATCCAGGTGCCAGGTACGCGAAGAATCACTCATGTAGATGGTGAACATGTCACGCAGGTACTTCACGTGGCGCGGATCCTTCACCGGTACCAGGGCCTCAATGCGGCGGTCAAGGTTACGGTGCATCATATCGGCAGAGCCAATGTAGACAATCGGATCGCCACCGTTCTCAAACGCAAACACGCGCGAGTGCTCCAAGAAACGACCCAGAACCGAACGGACACGAATATTCTCGCTCAGACCCTTAACGCCCGGGCGTAGCGCGCAAATACCGCGAACCACCACATCCACCGGCACACCAGCCTGCGAAGCGCGGTACAGCGAATCGATGATGGCCTCGTCCACCATGGAGTTGCACTTGAACTGAATCTTCGCCGGACGGCCCGCCTTGTGATTCTCAATCTCCTGATCGATGCACTCAATCAGGCCGCTACGCAGAGTACGCGGCGCCACCAGCAGCGACTGGTAGTTGGTCTTCGGCGCGTAACCAGACAGCTGGTTGAACAGGCGGGAGACATCCTCACAGATCTGCTCATCGCAGGTAATCAGGCCCAAGTCCTCGTAGAAACGAGCCGTGGACGGGTGGTAGTTACCGGTACCAATGTGCGCGTAACGACGCAGATGGTTACCCTCGCGGCGCACAACCAGCGACAGCTTGCAGTGAGTCTTCAAACCAACAATGCCATACACCACGTGCACGCCAGCGCGCTCCAGCTTACGAGCCCACGAGATGTTGGCTTCCTCATCAAAGCGAGCCTTAATCTCGACCAGCGCCACAACCTGCTTGCCAGCCTCAGCCGCCTCAATCAGCGCATCCACGATGGGGGAGTCACCACTGGTACGGTACAGGGTCTGCTTAATCGCCTGAACACGCGGGTCAGCGGCAGCCTGCGCCAGGAACGCCTGCACACTGGTCGCGAAGGAATCGTACGGGTGGTGCAGCAGCACGTCGTGGTCGCGGGCGGCAGCGAAAACGTCCGCAGCCTTCGCAGTCTCGGTGGCGTTGAGCCAGCGGGACGTGTGCGCAATGTGCTTGGGGTAGTGCAGCGCCGGGCGGTTCGCACGAACAATTGCACTCATACCGCGCAGATCCAGCGGAGCCGGCAGACGGTACACCTCGGACTCATCAATGTTCAGCTCAGAAATCAGCAGATCCAGGATGGTCGGGTTGATGGTGTCCTCAACCTCCAGACGGACCGGCGGACCGAAACGACGGCGCAGAAGCTCCTTCTCCAGAGCCTTCAGCAGGTTCTCTGCATCGTCCTCTTCCACCTCGAGGTCCTCGTTACGAGTCACACGGAAGACGTGGTGCTCCACAACCTCCATGCCGGGGAAGAGGGTATCCAGGTGCTCAGCAATGATGTCTTCGAGCGCAATGTAGCGGCTCTCGCGGCCCGCAGTGTTGGCGGCGCGGGAACCATCCACAGAGACCATACGGTCCAGCTGATCGGGTACCTTCACGCGAGCGAACAGCTCCTTGCCGGTCTGCGGGTTACGGATCAGCACCGCAAGGTTCAGCGACAGGCCCGAAATGTAGGGGAAGGGATGCGCCGGGTCAACCGCCAGCGGGGTCAGAATCGGGAAGATGTCCTGCATAAACTCCTGACGCAGACGCTGCTTAGCGTCCGCATCCAGGTCGTTCCAACCGACGATACGGATGTTCTGCTCCTCCAGAGCCGGCAGCACCTGGTTGTGGAACACATCGGCGTGACGAGCCTGCAGCTGGTGAGCGCGTTCAGCAATCTCTTCCATCTGCTCCTCGGGGCTCAGGCCAGCAGCCGAAGGAACCGCCAGACCGGTTGCAATGCGACGCTTCAGACCCGCCACACGCACCATGAAGAACTCGTCCAGGTTCGATGCCACAATCGACAGGAAGTTCAGACGCTCCAGCAGGAACAGGTTCGGGTCCTCCGCGAGCTCCAGCACGCGGGTGTTGAAATCCAGCCAGCTACTCTCACGGTCAAAGAAACGATCCGGGCCGAATTCTTCTTCCAGGCTGAAGTAGGAGCGCTTTTCATCCTTCTCAATGCGGTCACCGCGAGAATCGGCACGCTCAATCTTTGAAATATCGTGGCCAATGTGAATAACACCGGTCATGGGCGCAGGCTCAGACGGCTTGGGCTTAGGCGCCTTATTCAGGCCATTGGGGGCGGGTACCATACTGTACTTGCCTTTCTGATCGGGGATAAGTCGTGAAGAAGCACGCCAACTGTGGCGCACTAAAACTAGGCGGCAGGCTCATTCTGCTGGGCGGGGGCGTACATGCGGTCAACCGTCGCCACACCAAAGCCCAGGGATGTGTAGAGGGCGTATGCGGCGGTGTTATCGGCGTCCACGTACAGGTCGATGGCGCGCAGCGGCTCGCCCTTCTCGTCCTCAGCGCACGCAAGATACGCCAGCGCGCGCAGGGTGAGGGTTCGGCCCAGGCCGCCTCCCTGTGCCTGCGGGTTCACACCCACCACGTAAATTTCGCCGGAGGGGGACAGCTCGCCCTGCTCCTGACCGGTCGGAATCTTCGTCCAGGTGAACGCCGCAATGGCGGAGTCATCCTCCACCTCGGAGGCGATGAAGAAACCCTCGGGACGGAACCAGGGGGAGCCGGTACGCTCGCGCAAATCGGCAAGGGTGAGTTTGCCCTGCTCGGGGTGGTGCGCAAATGCTGCGGCGTTCACGCGCAGCCAGGGGAATTCGTCCGCGCCGGTGAAGGTGCGCATCCGCAGGTTCTCGGGCAGAGTGCGCGCGTCGGAGCGTTCAACGAGGTCTTCGCGGGTCTGAGCGTCCAAGGGTAGAACCATCTTGTACAGCACGCGCATCGGCTCGAAGCCATGCAGGGTCGCGAACGCGTGGGCGGGGCTTTCAATGCCGGTGTCGGTGGCGCTGCCGTGAACCCAGAGGCGGTATTGTACAGCGTCTTCACCCAGCTGACGGACGGCGTGGTCGAAGAATGCGCTACCGGCGCCTCGTCCGCGGTATTCGGGGGCGACGGCTGCCTCAATCACGCCGGTGTCTTCGTCGTTTGCTGGGGTGAGCGCCACGAACACGGCGGCGAGGGTACCGTCATCCTCGGCGACAAAGAAACGCGGAGGGGTGAGGGTGCTTTCACGCAATGCCTTGCTCAGTTCGATGCGGGTCTGCTCGGAGAACGCCGAAACACCATCGTGCTTAGCAACCTTCTGCGCAAAAGAATCGAATCGTGCCAGCAGCTCTTCGGTGAGCTGCGGTTCCGCGTAAACAAGGGAGCTTTCAGCGGGCAGGGTGGAGGGACTGGGTGTCTGACTGTGTACCATCATCGCCTTCTTTCGTAGCCTTCTGATTCAACTCTACCGGGGATGGTTGCTCTTTGAAGAGTTTGCTCTTCGTCCTGGGCGAATATGACAAGAACCGGAACATTTACACATTCCGGTACTCGACTCAGCGGCGAGGCTAATCGAGAACGGACACACCAAAATAGCGGTTAGCGACGCAAAATTTAGCGGGTGCTGTTGAAGGAATAACCCACGTTACGCACGGTCGAAATCATCTGCTCGTATTCGGTGCCGAGCTTGGAACGCAGACGACGCACGTGTACGTCCACGGTGCGGGTGCCTCCGTAATAGGAGTCGTAACCCCACACCTCAGAGAGTAGCTGGGCGCGGGAGAAGACACGTCCGGGGTGCTGAGCCATGAACTTGAGCAGTTCAAACTCTTTGAAGGTCAGGTTCAGCGCGGTACCGGAAAGGTGCGCGGAGTACGCCTGGGTGTCAATAACGAGGTTGCCTGCGCGCACGATGCGCTCTTCGGAGTTCTCTTCTTCTGCACCGGTATCGCTCTTGATGGCTAGACGCAGGCGTGCATCCATTTCGGAGGGGGACGCCTGGTCAGAAACAATATCGTCAACCTGCCAGGAGGCTGCAACCGCCGCCATGCCACCTTCATTCAGGAGTGCGATGAGCGGCAACTGTACGCCGGCAGTACGCAACAGCTGGGCGCATTGGCGTGCCTGGACGAGCGCGGTACGGGCATCGACCATCAGCAAGTCAAAAGCCTCGGATTCGAGGGCGGTATGGGCGGTGTCGAGCGGGAAAACGTGTACCTTGTGGCTGAGGAGACTCAGCGAGGGAATCATATCCTGCGCGGCGGTATCGCTCAGAAGCGCAATACGGTACACACCCTCTCCTTTCCCGCGTATTTCCCGTGTAAAACTTTTGGGCTCTTTCTAGTGTACTAGCCCGCCTGTGACACAGCTGTGGGAGCCAGCGCAGGCTGGGCGCGAATATCGTATTCCGGACTGTGCATACAGCCTTTTCAGCCGATGACCGCGGGGTTTTGACCTGCTGGCAGGGAACCGGGATTTTGTCCGGCGCTAGGCGGGTCATGCATCCAGGAACCGGCTTTGATGTTCGCCATGTTTCTGCCGCTGATTCTGCGCCCTTTCGGGGTGGGTCTGTGGTAGGTTTAAGGCATGGAAAACAATCTTATGGCTCTTGAAGCTCTCTTCATGTCGCTGATGGCTATTATCTCCGTGTGCATCGGTATCGGTGCATTCGCAGTACTGCGTGGCCTCTTCAGCGGTCAGAAGTAATCTTCCCGCACAGAGCAGAAGCATCGCCCACACAGGGCTTTAGGTGGTTGCCTCATACGGCTCGTTACCGCCTCGCCAATGACGGCGTGAACCCCCACCCGGTCCCCTCCGGTTGGGGGTTTTCTTTATGCCGCCCACCGCACCGGTCACTCTGAATGGGTGGCGCAACCCCGTGCCGTGGGCGAACGAACAGGGCGCCGTTTTACTCACGGGTACTAAAATAGGAGGTATGGCTATTGAAATCCCTACCAACCTAACCCCTGAACTTGTTCCTTTCGCATGGCTGCTCGGCACCTGGGAAGGTACCGGAACCATGTGGTACGAAGGCCAGGAAAACACCCCCTTCGGCCAGCTTATTACTTTTGAGCAGGATGGCCTGCCCTTCATCGAATACCGCGCTGAGTCTTTCCTACTCGATGACGAGGGGCAGAAGCTGTGCCCCATCACCGTTGAAACCGGTTTCTGGCAGATTGACCGCCCCCTGACCGACGCCGACGGTGGCTTCGGTATTGTCCCCAAGGACGTTGTACCCGCCTTCCCCGACGCCGAGAGCGTTGAAACCCTGCGCAACGAGGACGACGGCTTCTCCCTGTTGGCAACTATTGCGCACCCCGGCGGCATTAGCGAAAACTACGTGGGTATGGTCAAGGGCCCGGTCATTCGCATGCAGACCGGTAACCTGCTGCGCGACGACATTTCCCACGACTACGCGGGCTCCGTGCGCCTGTGGGGTCTGGTCAACGGCAACCTCATGTGGGACTGGGAGGTCGCGGACGCCGAGGGTAAGCTACACAAGCACGCCTCCGCTGAGCTGCGTAAGACCTCCTCGATGACCGGCGATTCCCTGGGCACCTCAATGTTCGGTTCCCTGGACGGCGAAGAGCCCACCGGCGAGCCCGGCTCCGAGCCCACCGCCTAATAACTAACTTGTGTCTGCCCCGCTGATCGGTGGGGCAGACACTTTGCGTGAAAGGCGCACCTTCCGTGACTGAATCTTCGCTTGAAGCAACCGAGCTGGAGACCACCCGCCCGGCGAGCCCCCTGCTGAGCCTGCACGGCGCTTTTGCCGCCTCCGGGCTGGATGCGGGCGTCGCCGCACACTACGGCAACCCCATGCTGGAGCAGCGCGCCCTCAGCTTTGACCGCTCCGCCGGTGCGGGCGAGCCGCTGGTGCTGGTGGACCGCTCCTCCCTGGGCGTGGTGCGTGTTGATGGACCGGACCGCCAGACCTGGCTGACCTCCATCGCCTCGCAGATTCTGACCGGCATGACCGCCGGGGAGAGCCGCGAGTTCCTGTTGCTTTCCCCTCAGGGCCGCGTGGAGTACGCACCTGCCGCTATCGAAGACGGCGAAGCGCTCTGGCTGATTGTGGAGGGCGACCAGGCGCAGCCGCTGACCGATTACCTGAACCGCATGAAGTTCATGATGCGCGTTGAGGTGCAGAACCTCAGCGACGAGTACGCGGTACTGGAGAGCGCCCGCAACCCGATCCTGCAGGACGGCTCGGTGCATCCGGCGCTCGCTGAGGCTCAGCCGCTGGTGTGGGAGGATCCCTGGCACACTCCGGCACCGGGTAGCTACCGTTACGATGAGGCGGGAGATAACCACCCGGGTGCGGATTACGTGCGTTTCTTGAGCATTGTGCCGCGCTCTATTCTGCCCGCCCTGGCTGAATCTTCGGATGCACGTTTTGCGGGTCTGTGGGCTGCGGAGGCTCTGCGTATTGAGGCCTGGCGCCCGCGCTACGGTACCGAGGCGGACGATAAGACCATCCCTCAGGAGCTGGATTACACCCGTACCGCGGTGCATTTTGATAAGGGCTGCTACAAGGGCCAGGAGACGGTGGCTCGCGTGCATAACCTGGGCCGCCCGCCGCGCCGCCTGGTGTTCTTGGACATTGACGGGTCGGAGCACACCCTGCCGGCGGCGGGTAGCGAGCTGTTCATGGAGGGCAAGTCCCGCCCGGTCGGTCGCATTACCTCTGTGGCGTTGCACCACGAGGCAGGTCCGATTGCGTTGGCTGTAATCAAGCGCGGCGTTGATCCGCAGGCGCCCTTGCGTGCGGTTGATGGCGGCGACTTCCTGCCCGATGGCTCGCCGGCACCGGCGACCGAGTACGCGGTGGCTCAGACGACGGTGGTTTCGCCGGAGTCCGGTGAGGTGGCGCGTCGTTCTTTGTCGGGTCAGGATTTCTTGAAGCGCTAGAGCATCTGGCTACCTCAACAAAACCGCGGAGGCGGACACCCGTTACGAGTGCCCGCCTCCGCGGTTTTAGTATGTGCGCTCAGCTTATGTGCTGAGGCTGTAGGGTTTAGCGGCCGAAGAGTACGGCTGCTTCTTCCCAGCGTTCCTGAGGTACGGACTTCAGTCCGTCCAGTGCCTCTTCGAGGGGTACGTACTTGACTACGGTGCCCTGAACGGAGACCATCTTGCCCCACAGCTTCTGGGCGACCATGTCTACTGCGCCCATACCCAGGCGGGTTGCCAGCACGCGGTCGTAGCCGGTGGGGGCGCCACCGCGCTGGATGTGACCCAGGATGGTGTTGCGGGTTTCGATGCCGGTCATCTTCTCGATTTCGTGGGTGATGTATTCACCGATACCACCGAGGCGGGGACGACCGTCCTTCTCGGTACCCTTGTTTGCCATGACGTCGTCGAAGCCTTCGGGGATGAAGCCTTCAGCAACAACAACCAGGGGAGAGCGGCCGTGGTCGTGTACTTCCTTGACCCATTCAGCGACCTGCTCCATGGAGACCTTGACCTCGGGGATCAGGATTGCGTGTGCGCCTGCAGCCATACCGGAGTGCAGTGCAATCCAACCGACGTGGCGGCCCATGACCTCTGCGACCATGCAGCGGTGGTGCGATTCACCGGTGGTGCGGATGCGGTCCATCGCATCGGTTGCGATGGACACTGCGGTGTCGAAGCCGAAGGTGTAGTCGGTTGCGCGCAGGTCGTTGTCAATGGTCTTGGGGACGCCGATGACGGGCAGGCCTGCGTCTGCCAGGCGCTTTGCGCCTGCGAGGGTGCCTTCACCGCCGATAGCGACGATTGCGTCGATGCCGTGGCGTTCCATCATGATTTTGATGTTTTCGGGGCCACCGTTGGGGCCGTCGAAGGGGTTGGTGCGGGAGGTACCGATGATGGTGCCGCCCTGGCCTGCCAGGCCGCGGACCTTCTGGCGGGGCAGGTCTATGTAGTCGCCTTCAACGACGCCGCGCCAGCCATCGCGGAAGCCGACGAACTCGTAACCGTACTTCTTGATGCCGTTGAGGACAGCGCCGCGGATGACAGCGTTCAGGCCGGGGCAGTCGCCGCCGGAAGTAAGCAGACCGATCTTCATGGTTGGCTCCTAATGTCTGCGCGTTTTAGGTGTTGTGCGCGCGTGTATATAACTATGACCTCCACAAATTCGGCGCGCGGATGTGCACCGGACGGGAGGTCGTTCTCTTGGTCTCTATTTTAGCGATGTTTGGGTTGTGTGGGTAGTGGTGGAAAGCCGTGGGAACGCCCGTTTTGGTGCTGAAAAGTTCAGGTTTTTGGTACCTGTATGTTTGGGTTTGAAATACAAATAGCCGCCGCTTCCCACCTATGGCACCGAAGAGGGGAATGAGGCTTCCTCACATTTGTAAAGATGCGGGAAGCCTCATTCGTTTTAAAAATATTTTTAAATATTTGTGGGATTCTCGGTTTTTAGGGCAAGAAACGGTCATTAGCTCTGTGTTTGATCGTTTTGCACCGGTTCACCCAGCACCTCAACCGTATCTCTCGCCGTGGCGAGAGACGCGGTTTGGAGAGCCGCGAACTAGTCGTGTGCCTTACCGAGGAACTTCTGCAGGCGTGACAGGCCCTCTGCCAGGTCCTCGTCGCTCAGCGCGTAGGAGAGGCGCAGGTAGCCGCTAGGGCCGAACGCCTCACCGGGAACCACGGCGACCTCAGCCTTCTCGAGGATGAGCTCAGCCAGCTCTACGGTGGTCTGCGGGCGTACACCCTCAATTTCCTTGCCGAGCAGTTCGCGTACGTCCGGGTAGACGTAGAACGCGCCGGTGGGTACGGGGCAGTGCACGCCTTCAATAGCGTTCAGACCATCTACGATGGTGCGGCGGCGGCGGTCGAAGGCTGCGTGCATGATTTCTACGTCGTCCTGCGGGCCGGTCAGAGCGGCGAGGGCTGCGCGCTGGGCGATGTTGTTGACGTTGGAGGTCATGTGCGACTGCAGGTTGGAGGCTGCGGCGATAACGTCGCGCGGGCCAATCATCCAGCCCACACGCCAACCGGTCATGGCGTAGGTCTTTGCCACGCCGTTGAGAATGACGCACTGATCAGCGAGCTCGGGTACTGCCTTCAGGATGGAGACTGCCTTAACACCGTCATAGGTGAGGTGTTCGTAAATCTCGTCGGTCAGCACGAAAATACCCTTGGACAGTGCCCATTCGCCGATGGCGCGGGTTTCTTCTTCGGTGTAGACGGCACCGGTCGGGTTGGAGGGGGAGACGAAGATGAGTGCCTTGGTGGCGGGGGTGTAGGCGGCTTCGAGCTGCTCGACGGTGACCTTGTAGTGCTGGTCGCTACCGGCGAATACCTCGATGGGGTTACCGCCAGCCAGGCGGATGCATTCGGGGTAGGTGGTCCAGTAGGGTGCGGGCAGCAGGACGTCGTCGCCTTCGTCGATGACGGTTGCGAATGCCTGGTAGACGGCCTGCTTGCCGCCGTTGGTGATGACGACCTGGGAGGGGTCAACCTCTACGCCGGAGTCGCGCAGGGTCTTTTCGGCGATTGCCTTCTTCAGCTCGGGAAGACCGGATGCGGGGGAGTAGCGGAAGTTCTTGGGGTCGTTGAGCGCTTCGCGTGCGGCGTCCACAATGTGTGCGGGGGTGGGGAAGTCCGGTTCGCCTGCGCCGAAACCGATGACGGGGCGTCCCTGAGCCTTGAGTGCTTTTGCCTTTGCGTCGACGGCAAGGGTTGCGGAGGGTGCGATGGCACCGATGCGGCTTGAAATACGCGCCATGGGGCTCTCTTCTCTTTCTTCGTGTGCGCTGCCGGCGTGAAGTCGACAAGGGAAATAGGTGATGGGAATGCGAAGGTGGGATGATCTCGCGCATGGTGGCGCGGGTATATGCGGCATTCCTCTTATTAGGATACGGTCCACTAGTAGTGATGCGGAACCCTCCCTGAGGTATCTCAGGAGGTTTTTCGAAAAAATATTACATTCTGAAGTTGCATCGGCCCCGAAAGATGGTTTACAGTTAGTTCTGCACCCGCAAGGGTGTAATTGTTTGCCCCTCTAAAGCCACGGCTTAGGAGGCAATGGAGGAGTAAGCGAGTGAGAAGCAACTCTCACATCTGAAGTGAAAACTTCAAAGGGTGGTGGCTCAATTGGTAGAGCAGCGGTCTCCAAAACCGCAGGTTGCAGGTTCGAGTCCTGTCCGCCCTGCTTTTATTGCCTCAATACCATCTTTGTACGCCCGTTCCCCGGGCGTACTTTTTTAGACTCAGAAAGGGGCAGAAGAAATGGCATCGTCTGCTACCGCCGAGAAGGCTGTCCAGCCCGGCGCATCGTCGAAGAGCGATAAGAAGCTCGGTTTCTTCGGCCGTATTTTTGCATTCCTCCGTGAAGTTATTGCGGAGTTGAAGAAGGTTACTACTCCCACCAGACGTGAACTGGTTGGTTACTTCTTCGGAGTTCTGTTCTTTCTCACGGTGATGCTCCTGCTTATTTCTGGTCTGGATTATCTTTTCGGCCAGGGAGCATTCTGGATTTTCGGTAACGGAACGATTCAGGGTAACTAGTACTGGCTGCATCCTTAATCTGGGTGTCCCATCAGTGATTTCCCTCAGCATATTGGTGAGTGGGAGTCCCTTCTAGATGATTAACGATAGAAAGTAGGAGCGACGTGTCCGAGCAGGAACTGGTATCCGAGATTGAAGAGGTCGAGGTAGCCGCTGCTGAGGCTACTGAGGAGTCTGCGGCTATTGAGCAGCAGGTTGAGGAAGCTACCGAGGCTGTTGAGGTGGCTGAAGCAGCTGCTGAGGCGGCTGAGGAAGTCGACGCTCTGGAAGAATTTAAGTCCAAGCTGCGCCGTCAGATGGGCGACTGGTACGTGGTGCACACCTACTCCGGTTACGAGAACAAGGTGAAGACCGGTATCGAGACCCGTATCCAGAACCTGGAAGCTGAAGATGAGATCTTCGAGGTTCAGGTTCCTATGGAGACCGTGGTTGAGTTCAAGAACACCGTGAAGAAGACCATCCGCCGCGTACGCGTTCCCGGTTACGTTCTGGTGCGTATGGAGCTGACCGACCACTCGTGGGGCGTTGTCCGCCACACCCCCGGTGTGACTGGCTTCGTGGGTCAGGATGCGTACAACCCGGTCCCGCTGCGCATGGACGAGGTCTTTGACATGCTCCTGCCGGTCTTTGAAGAGCAGCAGCAGAGCCAGGGCCTGCCCGTTTCCAAGCCCGTTATCGAGTCCGATTACACTGTGGGCGAGAACGTCCGCGTGAAGTCCGGTGCTTTCGAGGGTATGGACGCTACCGTTTCGGAGATCAAGGGCGAGTCCCAGCAGATTGTCGTGATGATTTCCGTCTTCGGCCGCGACACCCCGGTGACCTTGAGCTTCACCGAGATCGAAAAGATTTAACGCTTCTAGCGTGTGAATATGAGCCTCGCACTACGGTGCGGGGCTCATATCTGTGGTGGCGGTATAACCGACGGCGGCTGTGCGGGTGGGGTTCGCTCTTTCTGCTAGCTGGCGCTGGATTAAGTCCCTGATTAACGCTAGAATGTTGGTTTGTGTATGCGCATGTCACGCTTTCATGCGGATGCACGGGTGACCGCGCCACGGTCACCGTCTTGCCGGCGTACGCTCCTGTGCGTCGGTTCCCAGCTAAGAAAAGGACCCTACATTGGCTCCCAAGAAGAAGGTCACTGGCCTCATCAAGCTGCAGATCCAGGCAGGCGCCGCTAACCCGGCTCCCCCCGTCGGCCCCGCACTGGGCTCGCACGGTGTGAACATCATGGAGTTCTGCAAGGCATACAACGCTGCAACTGAGTCGCAGCGCGGTAACATCATCCCCGTTGAGATTACCGTCTACGAGGATCGCTCCTTCACCTTCATCACCAAGACCCCTCCGGCTTCCCAGCTGATCAAGAAGGCTGCTGGCGTTGCTAAGGGCTCCGCTGTTCCTCACACCACCAAGGTTGGTTCGCTGACCGAGGCTCAGGTGCGCGAAATCGCTGAGACCAAGATGCCCGACCTGAACGCAAACGACCTGGATGCTGCTTCCAAGATCATCGCAGGTACCGCTCGTTCCATGGGTATCACCGTCGAGTAATTTCGGTTCGCCGAATAGCCGAGTGATCGGCACCGTAGATTTTTCTACACAGAACTTGTAAATGCCCGTCGTATGGACGGGATGTGGCAGAGCCGAGCGCGGCTCACGAGACCACAACTGCATAAGGAGAAAAGCAGATGGCAAAGCGCAGCAAGGCGTACAAGGCAGCTGTAGCCAAGATTGAAGAGGGTAAGCTCTACACCCCCGCTGAGGCAGTTGCCCTGGCGAAGGAGACCTCTTCCACCAAGACCGACGCAACCGTTGAGGTTGCAATGCGTCTGTCCGTTGACCCCCGTAAGGCAGACCAGATGGTTCGCGGTACCGTGAACCTGCCCCACGGCACCGGTAAGACCGCTCGCGTGGTCGTTATCGCAGCAGGCCCCAAGGCTGCTGAGGCTGAGGCAGCTGGCGCTGACTACGTTGGTTCCGACGAGCTGATCGCAAAGATCGCTGGCGGCTGGACTGACTTCGACGCAGCGGTTGCAACCCCCGACATGATGGGCAAGGTCGGCCGCCTGGGTAAGATTCTGGGTCCCCGTAACCTGATGCCGAACCCCAAGACCGGTACCGTGACCATGGATGTTGCAAAGGCTGTTGCAGACATCAAGGGCGGTAAGATCGACTTCCGCGTTGACCGTAACTCCAACCTGCACTTCATCATCGGTAAGGCTTCCTTCACCGCTGAGCAGCTCGAGGAGAACTTCCAGGCAGCTCTGGAAGAGGTTAACCGTCTGAAGCCCTCTTCGGCTAAGGGTCGTTACATCTCCAAGGCAACCGTTGCTACCACCTTCGGCCCCGGCATCCCCGTTGATCCGGCTGCCGTTGCTGCCTAAGGTATGCACCTGTAGCGTCTAGCATTCGCTAGTGATCGCCCCCGACGTGCGAACGTCGGGGGCGATTTTTTTGTGCATGATTTTGTCTGTGTGAAGATTCAAGACATTGCGTGAAGATTCAAGACATTGCGTGACCGGCGTCAGTTAAAGTGCGTCATGGACTTCCAGCTTTTATGGGCTTAAAACGTAGAATGAACTCCTGGCCGGGATTACCCCGGCACCTCTAAAACCGATGGCGGAGGAAGCCCAAGCGCTTCCTATCCGCTCCCAATCTATGACGAGAGAGAGTTCATGTCTTCTTCTACTCAGAATGCGCAGATAGCCCGTCGAGGCCTTAGCGTGCCGGTTAATTATTTTGCGGTGGCGCTGGGTACCGGCGCGTTGGGTGCCGCTTGGCGTACCGGTGCGTCGAAGGGAATGGCGCCCGATTGGGTGGGCGAGAGCATCCTGGCTTTTAACGCCGTGGTGTGGTTGCTCCTTATGGGTTTTCTGGTTCACGCGGTGGTGAAGTACCGTGCGTGGGTGCGTGGTTTTTGGGAGCATCCGGCGCGTACCTGCTTCTTTTCGCTGATTCCGGCGACGACGGCGCAGGTGGGTGCGGCTCTCTACCCCTATACTGAGGTTCCGGCTCTGACCCTGGTTGTGCTGGGGGCTGTGGGTCAGCTGTATTTTGCGACTCATCGTATCGCCGGCACGTGGCGTGGCGGGTATGCGCCCGAGGCGGCCTCGCCGGTGCTGTATCTGCCGACGGTTGCGACGAACTTTGCGACCGCTACGGCGATGGGCTTTGTGGGGTGGCGCGATATGGCGATGCTCTTTTTCGGTGCGGGCCTGATTTCGTGGTTCAGCATCGAGGCTGTGATTCTGAGCCGCCTGCGTACCCTGACCCCGCTGGCAGTGGGAGAACGCGGCGTGATTGGCATTCAGATGGCTCCGCCCTTCGTGGGGGGTAACGCCTACCTGGCGGCTAATGGCGGCACAGTGGACTGGGTATTCCTGGTGCTGACGGGTTACGGCATTCTGCAGCTGATTTTCCTGATGCGTCTGCTCCCGTGGGTGCTTGAGGGCGGTTTCTCGATGAGCATGTGGGGCTTCTCCTTCGGTATGGCTTCCATGGTTGCGAGTGGTATTCGCTTGACGGCTGCTGGTTCGCTGGGGCTGGTGGGTCCTGTTTTGACGGTGGCGGGTACGGCTTTCCTCATCTTCCTGTGGGCGGGCACGCTGCATCTGGCGCTGAAGGGGCGTTTGTTGGTGCGCCCGAGCTAGGGCGCTCACATGAGACTCAGGCGTGAGGTTCGCGCACCGTTTTATGACGGCGCTTATCTTCTGCGCCGGTGCTGTGGGTGAGTTTCGGTGATAATAGGGGAATGACTTCTGCATCCCACTCTTCTGCCGCGGCGGAGCCTTTTGAGGGCCTGCGCATTCGAGGTGTCGCTAAGACCTTTGGCGCCGATACGACGGTTCTGAATGAGATTGACCTGGATGTGCACCCCGGCGAGCTGATTTCCCTCGTGGGTTCTTCGGGCACGGGCAAGTCCACTCTGCTGCGCATTATTGCCGGCTTGGAGGAGCCGAGTGCGGGACGGGTGACCTATGCCGGTCAGCCGCTGGAGCGCGGTTCGGTGGGTGTGGTGTTTCAGCGCCCTATTCTGTACCCGCACTTGAGCGTGAAGGACAATATTCTCTTCCCGACCCGGCTGGGCGCGTTTGCCGGTCGGGTTGATATGGACTACTACCGTGAGCTGCTGGAGGCTTTGAAGCTTGAGGGGTTGGAGTCTCGTAAGCCTTCGCAACTGTCGGGTGGTCAGGCGCAGCGTGTGGGTATTGCGCGTGCTTTGATTCGTCGTGCTCCGGTGGTTCTTTTTGATGAGCCGCTGGCGAGTGTGGATGAAGAGATGAGCGCGAGTATCCGCGCGGATATTGTGCGCCTGCACGAGCGCTACGGTTTTACGGGCCTGTACGTGACCCATGATCAGAATGAGGCGCTCATGCTGGGGCAGCGGGTGGCGGTCATGGACGCCGGTTACCTGGTGCAGGTGGATACTCCGGAGCGCCTGCTGGCGCATCCGCATACTCTGCAGGTGGCGAAGCTTTTGGCGGCGCCCGCGCTAAACCTCTTGGCCCTTGAGGACTCAGAGTTGCTACCTGCCGGGTGCGAGCTGGCTATTCGAGCGACCGCGTTGCACCCCGTGGCGGCAGATGCTGCTCATGCCCTGCCGGTGCAGGTGCTCGGCAGCCGCCACCTGGTGGGTGGCATGCTGTATCGTGCGCGTCTGCTGGAGGCGGTTTCTCTACCTCTGGAATCTCGGCGGGCTTCTGCGGGAGCTGAGCTTAGTGCCCGAATGTGTGCTCGAGTGCGTGCCGGCCAGGAGCTAGAGTTCTTTATTCCCGATGCGCAGGGTACTTCCCTGACGGGTGCCTCGCTCAGCGCAGGTGAGCGTGTGCACTTGGGTGTGGCTGCTGAGCGTTGCTTCTTGTTCTCGGGCGGAAAGCGTTTTTACCTCTAGAACACGGTGTACTGGCTTTTAGCTGGGGAGAAAGCGCGGGTTAATCGGCTTAAAGAGGGGCTTTAAGTGATTAACCCCGCTTAATCACGTTTTTAACTTGCGACTCGGGCTTTAACCTGAGATGATGAATAAACCAAAGACCGCCGGTCTAGAACTATGTCCTCTATCGCCACCTCGGTGGAGACGAAGAACAGAGTTCTGATAAGAGCAGATTTCACTAGAAATCGCCGCCCGCGTAGGTAACTCGAAGTGAATAGCCGTTGCCCTCATTCAGGGTGCCGTCTATCGTGCCTCGTACGCCTACGCGTCGGGGCATTTTTTATTGCTTGCAATAAATGCTTCGAGGCTCTACCGGCGACCTTACAAGAATCGGAAGAAGGAACTACCATGGCGACTCAGGAAAAGATCGCTGCAGTATCCGAGCTGAAGGAACTCTTCGAAGCTTCGAACGCAGTCATCCTGACCGAATACCGCGGTCTCACTGTTGCACAGCTCAAGGAGCTGCGCCGCGCACTCGGTGCAGAGACCGAATACGCCGTGGTGAAGAACACGCTGGCTGCTATCGCAGCTAAGGAAGCTGGCATCGACGCATTCGAAGGCCACCTCCAGGGTCCCTCCGCACTGGCATTCATCAAGGGCGACCTGATTGATGCTGCTAAGGGCCTGCGTGACTTTGCCAAGGCTAACCCCCAGCTGATTGTGAAGAACGGTTACTACGAAGGTGCCGCTCTGACCGAGGACGACGTCAAGCGCTACGCTGATCTGGAATCCCGCGAGGTTCTGCTGTCCAAGGTTGCAGGTGGTGCAAAGGCTACCATCGCACGCATCGCACAGGTTGTGGACGCACTGCGCGTCAAGCTGGAGGAGCAGGAAGGCGCAGCTCCCGCTGCTGCCGAGGAGGCTTCGGAAGAGGCATAAGCCCCTTTCGTGCTACTGCACCAGCGCTGAGATACTCAGCAGCGTGAACGCGAACAGCGCGTAACGCACCCTAAATTTGACCGACCCTTTCGGGTAGGTACTGAAGATTTACACCGCGGGCGTCAGCCCGCACCAGATAGTGAAGGAGCCAAACAATGGCTAAGCTGTCCATCGAAGAACTCATTGCAGCATTCAAGGAACTGTCCCTCGTTGAGGTTTCCGAGTTCGTCAAGGCATTCGAGGAAGAGTTCGACGTCACCGCAGCAGCTCCCGTTGCAGTTGTAGCAGGCGGCGCAGCAGGCGAGGCTGCTGAAGAGAAGTCCGAGTTCGACGTTGTCCTGGAGTCCGCTGGCGACAAGAAGATCGCAGTGATCAAGGAAGTTCGTGCCCTGACCTCCCTCGGCCTGAAGGAAGCAAAGGACCTGGTTGACGGCGCTCCCAAGACCCTGCTCGAGGGCGTTTCCAAGGAAGACGCTGAGAAGGCTAAGGAGCAGCTCGAGGCTGCTGGCGCAACCGTCACCCTCAAGTAATCGACTTCTTCTCGATTCTTACGCGGGCGGTGCATCCATCGGATGCGCCGCCTCGCGGCATTTAACGGCCCCGAACCCGCTCCGGCTTGAAAACTGAGGGAGGTTCGGGGCTTTGTCGTGTCCATTCTTTTCTCCTGTAGCAAACGGCGGGCTCGCCTATTTTGTGAGTGCTTGCCTGTAGAATCCGCTGTGACCGCCCTGTGTCTCGGATGAGAGAGTCTGAGAGTACTGTGGTGCCTCTCTCCTAGGGGCCGGCAATGGGGGAGCGGTGTCGTATGATGGGATGAGACAACCCAGACATTCCTTTGCACGAAAACGGATAGACATGAGCGAGCAGAAGAAAAAGAAGAAGAGCGTAACTCAGCGACCCGACCGCGATCTGGCGGCTGAAGCACAGCAGATCCTGGACACTTTCGGTGCTGGCGTGCGTGAAGACCGCGACTACCCTGCACTGCACCTGGCGCCTCCGGTGGGCCGCCTGAACGACCCGAACGGTCTGGTCTTCGACGGCAAGCGCTACCACGCCTTCTACCAGTACTCGCCCCTGCATCCGGAGCGTGTGGTCTACTGGCGCCACGCCGTGAGCGAGGATTTGACCCACTGGACCGATGAGGGTACCGCTCTGGTTCCCGATAGCCGCTATGACTCGCACGGCTGCTACTCCGGCTCCGGCATTAAGGTTCCCGGAGGTTTTGAGTTCTTCTACACCGGTAACGTGAAGGACGAGAAGGGCAACCGCGAAACCTACCAGATCCTCGCAACCGCAGGTGAGGACGCGAAGCCGACCCGTCAGCTGCCCCCGCTGATTTCCGGCCCCGAGAAGGGCTACACCGCGCACTATCGCGACCCGCACGTCTTTGAGCGTAACGGCGAGTGGTGGATGGTCATTGGTGCTCAGCGTGAAGACAAGACTGGCGCAGTGGTCGTGTACACCTCCGTCGACCGCCGCGAGTGGACCTTCCGCGGCGAGCTGGACATCAAGGATAAGAGCCTCAAAGGCACCTACATGTACGAATGCCCCTCGCTGCTACGCATGCGCGATGAGCTGACCGGCGAAATCCGCGACGTGCTGATTTTTAGCCCGCAGGGCATGCAGCCCCTCGGCGAGAAGTACAACAATATTTTCCAGAGCGGCTACATTGTTGGTTCGCTGGATAACAAGACCCTCAAGTTCACTGTGGAGACCCCCTTCACCGAGCTGGATGCAGGTTTCGAGTTCTACGCACCGCAGACCATCTCCGGTACCGGCCTGACCGCTGATCCGAAGGCACCGCACGATGTATGCGGTGACGCCCCGGTGATGATTGCTTGGCTGGGCAACGCAGACCAGGATGATCAGCCCTCGTGGAGCCGCCGCTGGGTGCACATGTTCACCTACCCGCGTGAGCTGCACCTGCGCAACGGCAAGATTTTCCAGCGCCCGGTGCCGCAGCTCAACGATGCGATGGAGATGAAGCCGCTGTACCCCGAGGAGGAGAAGGACAAGCTCGTAGAGCTGAAGAACGCCTTGACTTTCCGTCTGCGCGGCCGCGTGGACGTCTCTGATGAGCGCGTAAAGCTGAAAATCAAGGACGCTCACGGCGTGGCACTGAGCATCGTTCTGGATAAGGACTTTGTGCAGATGGACCGTGGCGGTACCCGCTACACCGAGGGCGGTAGCCTGCGCCGCCGCACTCTGATGCGTTCGAAGATTCGTGAGTTTGACTTGCTCGTGGATGGTTCGGCAACTGAACTGTATGTGGGTGGCAAGCTGGTTGCGTCCATGGGTGCTGAGGTGATGACCGCTCGCACCTTCTTCAAGGGCGGTAAGCGCCGCGTCCGCCTGACCGGTGGCAAGGTGCTGTCCCTGGAGTATGGCCGTCTCTAAGCCGTTTTCTAAGCGTTGAGAGCCGCCTGCGCGGGTGGTTCCCAGTCATTTCTGAATATGTTTGAGGGCTTACTCTTCCAAGTGGAGGGTGAGCCCTCGCTTTTAAGAACTTTCCCGTGATACCATGTTTTACATCTGATATGTCAAACGTATGACATATACATGACATGCACACACAGACATGTCACCCCACCCATTCACAAAGCATCCTACGGTGGTGCTCCAAACAAAGGAGAGCGAGCGTGGACCACAAGTCAGTGGCACAGCGCGTGCTGAAGGACGTCGGTGGCGCCGGCAACATCGTTGCAGCCGCACACTGCGCAACCCGCCTTCGCCTCGTCCTGAAGAACCAGGACAAGGTTGACCAGGCAGCAATCGACAACGACGAAGACCTCAAGGGCAGCTTCCTCAACGCTGGCCAGTTCCAGATCATCGTCGGCCCCGGCGACGTCAACGAGGTGCACAAGCACCTCATCGCCGCTGGTGCACCCGAGGCATCCAAGGACGACCTCAAGACCATCGCCGCGAAGCAGGGCAACATTGTCTCCCGCTTCATCAAGACCATTGCTGACATCTTCGTTCCGCTCATCCCGGTGCTGGTCGGTGGCGGTATGCTGATGGCGCTCAATAGCCTCCTGACCTCTAAAGGCATTTTCGGTCCCCAGGCAGTTATTGAACTTTTCCCCGAATGGGCTGACTTTGCGGACATCGTGAACCTGCTCTCGGCAGCTCCCTTCGCCTTCCTGCCCGTACTGGTCGGCTTCTCCGCCACCAAGGTCTTCGGCGGTAACCCCTACCTGGGTATGACCATGGGTGCCGCAATGGTCTCCCCGGCCCTGATGAACGGCTACAATGTCGCAGCATCCCTGGCGGGTGCTGAGGGTAGCGACCCGATGAAGTACTGGAACCTCTTCGGCCTGCAGGTTCAGCAGGCGGGCTACCAGGGTACCGTGCTGCCCATCATGCTGGTTGCCTTCATCCTGTCCCACATTGAGAAGTTCTTCCACAAGGTCCTCAAGGGCACCATCGACTTCATCTTCACCCCGACCCTCACCATCCTCATCACCGGCTTCCTGACCTTCCTGCTGGTCGGTCCGCCGATGTTCCAGCTGGGTACCTGGCTGGGTGAAGGTATCAACTGGCTCTACACTGTTGCCGGCCCGCTGGGCGGCCTGATCTTCGGTACCTTCTACGCATTCATTGTGATGACCGGTATGCACCAGGCATTCCCGCCGATTGAGATGAGCCTGTGGGCAACCGGCGGTTCCTTTATCTTCGTTGTTGCCTCCATGTCTAACGTTGCTCAGGGCGCTGCCGCAGCCGGTGTCGCGCTGACCACCAAGAATAAGAAGATCAAGGGTATTGCTTCGGCTGCTGCGCCCTCCGCGTTCCTGGGTATTACCGAGCCCGCAATGTTCGGTGTGAACCTGGCTCTGCGCTGGCCCTTTTACATTGCAATCGTCTCCGCGGGTATTGGTTCGATGGTTACCTCTATCCTCGGAATTAAGGCGGGCAAGCTTGGTGCTGCTGGCTACCTTGGCTTCCCCTCGATTGAAGCAACCGTCGGTGCCGGTATTCCGGGCTTCTTGGGCTGCCTCATCCTGACCACCGTCATCGCTTTCGTTGCCTCCTTCATCTGGGGTAAGAAGGTTGAGGCTGGCAACACCGAGGAAGCTGAGGCACCCGCCGCTCCCGCTCCCGTTGCTGCCGCTGCTCCCGCTGCCGCTGTAGCTTCTGAGGCTGGCGAGAGCGTCGAAATCGGCTCCCACATGGTCGGTTCCGTGGTTCTGCTGGCTGACGTCAAGGATCCCACCTTCTCCTCCGGCGCACTGGGCGCAGGCACCGCAGTGGAGCCCACCGAAGGTAAGCTCTACGCACCGGCTGACGGCAAGATCACCGTTGCATTCCCCACCGGCCACGCATACGGTCTGCGCACCGAGGATGGCCTGGATCTGCTGATGCACATCGGCATGGACACCGTTGAGCTCGACGGCAAGCACTTCGAGCCCAAGGTTGCTAAGGGTGACACCGTCAAGCGCGGCGACGTTATCGCTGAGTTTGATATCCCCGCCATTAAGGCTGCTGGCTACCCGCTGGCAACCCCCATGGTGATTACCAATGCCAAGAAGGCAGCTGCCTCGGTTGAAGATGTCCAGGCTTCGGGCGCATCTGTCACCAGCGCAGATTCACTCCTGAAGGTTGCACTGAAGGCAAAGGCTAACGCATAGTCTGCACTCTTAGTGAGTAGATAACCTCAACGTGATGTACACCCCGTACCGCTCTTCCTAGAGCTGGTGCGGGGTGTTCAATTTTTCCTGCCAAAGCATGTAAAAGAAGAGTGAATAAATATGCGTTAAATTTATGCATAATAGTGCAATATAAGCCAGCACACATTTAGTGCATGGCGATGAAAAATGTCTTGATAAGGCAGAATTTATTGGTCAGGAATGAATAATCCAGCTAATATTTATGTATAGTTTCAAGCTTTTGTAAAGGGTGAATATGACCTCAGCTTCCTATACCGTCCGCACCGCCGAGTCTCATGAATATGCAGATGCGCTCGAGGTGCTGATCGCCGCATTCGACGGAGATCCCGCCATGATGGCAGTCATCGCAGGCGGTAGCCGCCGACAGGAACTTGCCAAGCTCCGCGCTATTATGACCCTGCAGGTCTACGGCAATTTCCAAGGTCGCGGACGTATCGACATCGCTATTGATAACTCCACCGGCAAGATTGTGGGCGTCTGCCTCTGGAGCACCCCCGAATCCCACGAAGGTTCCTTCGCTAACGAACTCAAGCAGATTGGTGCCTACTACAAGGCGCTCGGTTGCAAGACTCTGCTGAAAGCGGTCCTCATGGAGCTACACCTGCTCAAGTACCGCCCCGCGTACAAGCACTGGTACCTCTTCAACATTGGTGTTCTCGAAGAGTACCGAGGCCATGGTATCGGTTCGAAGCTACTCGATTACGGTACCGAACGCATCGGTGACTACCCCGCTTACCTCGAAGCATCGACCTACGATAGCGCGCGCCTCTACGAGCGCTGCGGATTCTTCTCCCTCGGCCCGCTCCACGGCATCTTCTCCAAGGCGCACGCCGTCGGCATGGTCTACCCCGGAACCGGCCCGACCGAGATTGTGCAGCGCACCTCCTAAACTTCCGGGCGCGCACAGAACCGATAAATGTATATGCAAAATCCGCCCCACCGTGAGCACTCGCACGGTAGGGCGGATTTTTATCTTCAAAGGAGGGGGAGCTTCTTATTGCAGCTCATCCGGGGCAGAAGTATCAGGCTGAATCTGATCCAGATTCGGGATAGAACGCACTGTTGCCCCCAGGTGGAGATCAATGGGGAGTACATCCTCAGGCTGGCTGATCGGGGGAGCCTCTTTCTCAGCAGATTCTCCCTGCTGCAGTTCAATGAGCTCCAGTAGACGCTGTGCGGTACGTTTCGCCATGCCCTCAATCGGCTGAACCACGGTCGCAAGCTCCGGCATGAGTAGCTGAACGCTCTGCGTGCCGTCGTAACCAACCACCTGGAAATCCTCGGGAACGCGGATGCCGCGGGCACGTGCCCACCCCAGCGCCAACGCGGCGTAATTATCGTTGGAAGCAAAGACCGCGTCCACCGGCTCGGGGCTTTCGGCGCGCTCGTCCAGGTAACGGTAGAGCACCTCGCGCTTCATGCCCAGCGAGGGGCGGAAGCCCAGCTCCACGAACTCCGGCATGAGTCCCGCCTCAAGCATTGCCTCGCGGTAGCCGCGCTGACGCTCGTTGTGCTCACCCAGAGTCGACGTCACGTGAACAATATTCTGCGCACCCGTAGCAATGAGGTGCTCCGTGGCGGCTCGGGCGCCTCCGTAGTTATCGGAGCGAATGTTCGGGTAGAAACCACTTTCGAGGCGGTCTACGGTCACCAGGGGAGCCTGTGCGTGCGGAATATTGACCAGTGCGTCGGAGTGGGCGCCGCTGATGATGCCGTCCACCTGATTGGAGAAGAGCATTTCAAGGTAGCGCTTTTCCTGCTCGGGGTGGTCATCGCTATTGCAGAGAATGACACGGTACCCTGCCTCTGCAAGGTAGCTTTCGAGGCGGTACACCATTTCCCCGTAGAAGGGGTTCGCGACCGTGGGGAAGATGAGACCCACCATCTGTGAGCGCTGGCCCTGCAGGCTACGGGCGATGGCGTTGGGTCGGTAGCCGAGCTCGCGCATTGCCTCGTGGACCTTGGTGCGGGTGCTTTCGCTCAGGTAGCCGCGGTTGTTGAGTACACGGGAGACCGTGGTGGGGGAGACGCCCGCTAGTGCTGCAACGTCGCTGAGTTTGGGCTTCGCCACGGGGGCTCCCTTCGATATGCTAAACGATTGACATATCTTTCTACTATACCCTCTATGGCAACCCTCTATAGCACTGGAATGATCGGCACCCGAGCCCCCACCTCATGGGCAGAACCCCGAACCGAAGAATCATCCAAAACCGCGAAATGAGTAGCCGCCGCCAACGAGGACAACATATGCGACGCTGACTTCGGCAGAGGATATGCCACACCATCACGCACCGTCACCGGCACCAAACGCGAACCTGCCGGCTTACGCAAAGTATCCACCGCCTCGCCCAGAACCACCGAATCCAGTTCAGGCAGCGGCATATCCCGCATACCAGCCAAAAGCGGCGGCAAATACGAATACAAAGCCGTGTACGCCGCCAAAGGATTACCCGGCAGACCCAGCACAAAACGCTCACGACCCGAATTCGGACCCCTCTCCGGAACCGGTAAACGCGCAGCCAACGCAGGATGACCCGGACGCACATCTACCGACTCAAACAGGTACGTCGCGCCCATATCGTTGAGTACCTTACGCACCAAATCAACACCCGAAGTGCTCGACCCACCCGTAAACACCAACACGCGAGCCGTCGACGTAGACAAGAACGTGCGGAACTCAGACTCAACATCAGCCAGGCGAATCGAAGGGCGCGCCTCGCAACCTGCAGAAATAATCGCATGCTCCATAAAGCCGCCAAACGCATCACGCACCTGACCCGGCGCGGGCACACCAAACGTAATGACCTCGTTACCCGTAAACGCGCAACGCACCGGAATCGGGGCGTACACCGGCAACTCATCAAAACCATTCGTACCCAAAAACGCCGCCATACGCGAAGAAATACGGTCACCGTGGCGCGCCAACAACTCGCCACGCTCCAGCTCAGCACCGGCATGGCGAATATCAGCACCCACGGCTGGAGGCTCAAAACCCTCCGCCATATCCAGGTAATGAATGCTGGATGCAGTCTCCAAATGAGCAGCTACACCAGGGCGAGAAGAAGCCTCCGCACCCTCATACAGGCGGGAATGTTCCTCACGCACAATCGCCTCAGTACCCTCAGGGATCAACCCACCCGTCAAAATCGGGGTCGCCTCACCCGGAGCAATCGGCACCGTCAGACGGTGAATATTCGCACGAGAATCCTCCGGATACGCGGGAGTCACCAGACGCCACGGAGGCGCACCCGCCACAGCGTAACCGTCCATCGCAGAAGAGCTGTAGTGGGGTACCGGCATGACTGAATGAATATCAGCCGCCAAGTAGTGGCCAATAGTCGCCAGCAGCGGCAAAGACTCCGTCTTCACATGGTGAGCAATATCTAGGCCCTGCTCATGCAGAATCTGGCGGGCCTGGTGCCACGAAACAGAAGGAATATGGTGAGACATCGTACCTCGTAAAAGTGTGTGCGGGACGCGCAACAGCGCGCGAGCTCAAAACGCTACCGAGTGCGGTGCCTAGAGCCCTAACCTACTACCTAGGTTACTCGTAGCTTAGCAACTAGCGCTTCTGGGCGCCTCAGCTGCTAATAACTGTGCGCCTCAGCTACTAATAACTTGACCAGAGCGAAGTCGTATAACCCAGTGCCTGCGCCTGCTCCCACGTATCAACATCGGCGGTGTCCGCGGCAGACATTTCCACCGCCACCGGGTTCAAACGACGCAAAAAAGAACGCACAGAAGCATCGGTAGTGCCGGTCGAAAAGACCGAGCGGATCGCCTCAAAACGGTAAATACCCACCAGCGGCTGATAGATGCCCTCAGAAACACCCCAGAAGCCCTCAGAGGCTTCAGAATCAGTGGGTACTTCAGAACCGGTGGGCGTTTTAGAATCAGCGGGAGAGAAGCCCGCCGCGCGCTCAGCACACGTCTGCTCAACGCCCCGCGCCGCAGCAATCAGCTGCTGAACCGCCGGGGCAATACGCGGAGTATCCACACCCAAAATCAGGCACCATTCAGGCATGGGAGCCTGCGAGCGCTCGCAAGCCGCCGCAATACACTCCAAACCGGCATGAATCGCCGCGGCAGGACCCGAAAACGGCGGATCCTCACGAGTACGCAACACACCCGAGGGCAACGGCAAGCTCTCAGGACCTACCACCACGCGCGGGGACGCGGCGGCCACCGCGTCCAGAGCACAATCCAGCAGAGTACTCGTGCCATCAGATAGGGACGCCTTCGGCACGTGGTTCAGGCGGCGAGAAGCGCCTCCGGCCACAACGACCGCGGCGCACGAAAAATTGGTAGAACCCTCAGCGGGAAGCGCAGAACCGGGCATCTTATCCGCCCGCATTATCCACCCGCAAAGGGAGGCAGAACGTCCACGCGGTCGGCATCCTGCAGGGGCGTCTGCGCATCAGAGCGGGCACCGTTGACCAGGAACGAACACTGCTCCATCACCTGCGCAAGAGTCAGACCCGACGGGGTCGTACCCTCCAGGCTCTGACCCAGATGCTCAATCAGCCCGCCAAGAGTCGCAGACGGCAACTCGGCCAGGGGCACCGACAGCTGCGCGGTACCCGCTGCAGAACGGGCGGCAGCGAAAAAATGAACCTGCATAATGCTCCTCAATCCTTACGTCAGGGGGCAACCGAAAATCACGGGCACAAGAAGCCAGTAAAGAGCCTTATCCGCTAAAAAGCCTAATCCGTGCATATTCGGCTGATGAATCAGCGGCTTCCTTAGCCACCAATAGCGCTCATCGAGCGGCTCGCCTTGGCGAACTCCTCAATATCAAAGTCAGCGTCTTCCTTGCCGTGGGCGCGCGGCTTGAACCACATGCCCTCGCGCCAACGCAGAGCCAGCTGCTTATCGTCAGCGCCAGAACGCAGAAGCTGCATCAAATCAGTCTCGGTATCGGAGAACAGGCAGGAGCGAATCTTGCCGTCCGCCGTCAGGCGGGTGCGGGTGCACGCACCGCAGAACGACTCCGTGACCGATGCGATAATACCCACACGGCCCAGCGACTCGGTGCCGTCAGTCGGGAAGCCAGCCTCGTCCAGGGCAGTACCGAGCGGGTACACCTCCCACAGCTGGGCGGGGGAGTCGCCACGCGCCTCCGCCACCGAACCCAGAACGTACTCAGCCGATAGCTTTTCGCGAATCTCGGCGGCAGTAATCGTGCCCTCACGGGTCCAACGGTTATCAGCGTCCAGCGGCATCTGCTCAATGAAACGCAGCTGATAGCCGCCCGCCAACGCCCAACGCAGAAGCTCCGGAGCCTGGTCATCATTCAGGCCCGGCATCAGCACAGCATTGATCTTGATGGGCCACAGGCCAGCCTCCGCTGCACCGTCAATACCCTTGAGTACGGCGTCGAGCTTGTCGCGGCGGGTCAGTTCGGCAAAGGTTTCACGGCAAATCGTATCCAGAGAAACATTGATGCGGGTCAGACCGGCCTCCGCCAGGGCGGCGGCACGCTTCTCCAAACCAATACCGTTCGTCGTAATCGCCAACGGGATGTCGGGATGTGCCTGATGGATGCGGGAAATAATGTCCACCAAATCGGCGCGCACCAGCGGCTCGCCACCGGTAAAGCGGATCTCCTCCACACCCAGCTCGGTGATTGCAATGTCTGCAAGGCGCGCAATCTCCTCGGCGGAGAGCAGATTCTCCTTCGGGAGCCACTGCAAACCGTCCGCCGGCATGCAATAAATGCAACGAAGATTACATTTATCGGTCAGAGAGATGCGCAGGTCCGTTGCCACGCGACCCCAACGGTCCAAGAGCGGACCGCTATTCGTAATATTCGGGAGTTTACGCTGGGCCTTTACGCCGCTCTCAGATTTTTGGGGCGTCACAAAAGCAGCCCCGTTATCCTCCGCAGAAGATAAGGTGCTTAACATTGGGCCCGCAATGAGCTCAGAAGAGGCCGAATTCGCCGTGTACGCCATGTAAAACCTATGTGGAAAATTTGCATATTTCAGGTGACAATATGATTATTCCATGTTCCGGCGCCCTGTACATAGTGTGTGCAGGGTAAGTTACAACTGCGCCACCGCAGACCACAGTGACAAAGCAACACCACGTGTACAAGCTAGGGATGTACACAAAACGTCACATAGAGCCCGCACATGGACGCACCTCACCTCCAATAGCAGTACGAACCAACCAAGGAAATATCCCATGAAGACCCCCCTCGCAGCCCTCAGTGCGCTCGCCGCAGCAACCCTCGCCCTCACCGGATGCGGTGCCACCCAGAGCTCCTCTTCTTCCACCGTCTCCGCAACGGGCAGCCAGGTTGCTTCCGGTAAGGTTGAGGTCTTCGCCGCAGCCTCCCTGAACAACGCCGGCGCAGACCTCGAAAAGGCATACGAAGCCGCCAACCCCGGCGTGGACGTCACCTTCGTCTACGAAGGCTCCGCAAAGCTTGTCAACCAGATCGAGCAGGGCGCAACCCCCGACCTGCTCATCACCGCAGACACCAACAACATGGACAAGGCAAAGAAGCTCGACCAGTTCTCCAACTCCGAAGCCGACGTCCTGGTTACCAACCAGCTCGTGCTCGTCACCGCCGAAGGCAACCCCGGCAAAATCAACAGCCTCGACGACCTCAAGACCACCGACGGCGTCGTCGCAATCTGCAAAGAAGACGTCCCCTGCGGCACCCTCGCCCACCAGGTGCTGACGAAGCACGACATCACCCTCAAGAACGCAACCACCGAAAGCAAGGTCACTGACGTAGCCACCAAGGTCACTACCGGCAACGCCGATGCGGGCTTCATCTACACCACCGACCTCGCCGCAGCCAAGAAGAAGGGCGTGAACCTCGGCTCCATCGAGCTGACCGACGTGGAACGCAACGAATACCCCGCAGCGCTCAGCAAGACCGGCTCCTCCTCCGAAAGCGCGAAGAAGTTCAATGAATGGCTGAAGAACTCCGACGAGGCGAAGAAGATCCTCACCGAGTACGGCTTCAGCGCCGCATAGTAATTCAACACTGCCACAGTAGGGAACAACCCGCGTCTTGCCACCCATGACAGACACCACCGCTACCCGTCGCAACGCCGGAACCTCACGCACACTCGGAAGTAGGCTCTTCGCCTCCGTGCCCGTGCTCTTCCTGGTTCCGGCGTCGCTGGGTATTTTCCTCATTGCCGGACCTCTCCTCGGGCTCTTCCTCAACATCCCCTGGAGCCAGCTCGGCAGCATCTTCACCCCGCAGGTGCTCGGGGCGGCGAACCTCTCCCTCAGTACCGCCGCCGCCTCCACCCTCATCTGCGGGCTACTCGGTGCACCCTTAGCGCTCGTGCTCTCCAAAGTGCTCAACCGCTCGCGGTTGCACCGGTTCGGGTCAGTTCTCTACGCCATCATCTACACCCCGGTGATTCTCTCCCCGGTCGTCTCCGGTCTTGGGCTGCTCTTCTTCTGGGGACGCAGAGGCATGATCGGCACTTACCTCTACCAGGCAGGAATCTCCATCCCCTTCACCTCCAACGCGGTGATTATCGCCCAGGTATTCGTTGCCCTACCCTTCTTCGTTGCCACCGCGGTCACCACCCTGCAGGCTATTCCCCGCGAATACGAAGAAATCGCCCTCGTCGAAGGTGCTAAACCCGCAGAAATCACCTTCAAAGTGCTCCTGCCCCTCGCCGCTCCCGGTCTTGCAACCGCCTTCCTGCTCTCCTTCGCCCGCGCCCTCGGCGAATACGGCGCAACCGTCACCTTCGCCGGCAACGTGCAAGGCAAAACCCAAACCATCCCCCTTGCCATCGACTTGGCCATCAATAGTAGCGACATCCCCAGTGCCCTCGGAAGCGCCCTGATTCTCATCAGCCTCTACCTAGGCATCTTCGGGGTCCTCGGCCTGATCCGCGCCCTGAAAAAACTACGCGAAAGCACCCGATAAGCCGCTCCGTCGCTTGCTCGGCACACCACCCGGCCCACACCGGCCCTTAGGTAAAACTGCATTTACCAGCCCGCAAACACACACCTACACTAGTTATAACTGCCGCCGCACGATTGGAATCGCCATGATTTCCCCCGAATTCAACGGAACCCCCAGCACTGAGGAATACCGCGCCTACCTGGCGCTACTGTTGCGCGAAGTCTTCATCGGCACCGCAGAAACGGTTCCCCTCTACCACGCGGCAGGACGCATCCTCGCCCAAGACGTCACCGCACGCATGGACGTACCCAGCTTCGACAACTCCCAGATGGACGGCTACGCCCTCACTGCCGAAGCCGCAGAACGCGACGACCGCATCTTCACCGTCGGACGCGAAATCCCCGCCGGCCGCCCCCTCCAGCGTTCCCGCTCTTCCGACGACCTGACCTACCCCATCATGACCGGCGCACCCATGCCCAAGGGCTACGACGCCGTCATCCCCGTCGAACAGTCCGAACGCATCGAATACCCCGACCTACCCGAATCCTTCGGCCGCCCCAGCGAAAAGGTCAAACTCGCCCCCGGCAAGCCCGGACAGTTCGTGCGCCGCCGCGGCGAAGATGTCGTCACCGGCCAGATCCTCGCACGTGCCGGCGAACGCATCACCCCCGCCCTGCTTGGTGCGCTCGCATCCCAGGGCTATGCGCGCTTGACCGTTGCGGCTGGTCCCCGTGTGCTCGTATGCACCGGCGGTGACGAGATCCTCTCCGGCGTTGAAGAAGACGGAAGTGCCACTACCCAGGAACTCGCCCAGGGGCAGATTTTTGACGCCAACGGCCCCATGCTCACCGCCATGCTTCGCGAAGACGGAGCGGAGGTGCGCCGCATCGCTATCGGTGACGACCCGATCGAGCTACTGCACCGCCTCGTAGCAGAGTACGAGAGCTTCAAACCGGACATCATCATCACCTCGGGCGGTATCAGCCACGGCAAATACGAGGTGGTCCGCAACGCTATCGCCAAGGCACACGAAGCAGATATTCTGGTGCCCGTCTCCTGGTTCGGCCACGTCAGCCAGCAACCTGGCGGCCCCCAGGGCGTGAACCTGCTCGACTTCAAGGGACACCGCGTGCCCATGATTTCCTTCCCCGGAAACCCGGTGAGCACGCTCATCTCGTACGCGCTGATTCTGCGCCCCTACCTGCGTGCCGGCGGCCCCTACGGCGTGCCCTACGCGGTCGCCTCCGAACAGGCAACCCTGAACAACGCACCGCGAGGCGTGCTCGTCACCGAAACTCCGCTCACCGCACCGGCGACTAAGCGCCAGTTCCTGCGCGGCACCCTCGCCATGGTCGAGGTGGAACCCGGAACCTACCGGGTGGAGCTCTACCCGGACGTGCTCTCCGGATCGCACCTGCTGCACCGAGCCGCCCAGGCGGATGTGCTCATTGAGCTGGCGCCCGGAACCACCTACACCGGGGGAGAGGCAGTGCCCTACCACCGCATTCGTCTCACCGATAACTAAGCGAAACGTCCCCCCATTGTTCCTTGCGTGAACGACAAGGAATAATTGAGACTCACACTAAGTAACGATTCGCGGCAGAAGAATACCGCGCAGAAGCCAGGAGAAACGATGACCGCTACCTCGCAGCCCAACCAGGAACTGACCCACGTGCGCGCCGACGGTTCGGCGCACATGGTGGACGTTACGGAGAAGTCGGTCACCACCCGCACCGCCCTGGCTGAGGCGACCGTGCGCACCCGTGAAGACGTTATCGCCATGATTTTTGACGCTGACCTGCCTAAGGGTGACGCGCTTCCGGTCGCACGTGTTGCCGGCATCATGGGCGCTAAGCGCACCCCGGAAATCATTCCCCTCTGCCACCCGCTGCCCCTGGGCAAGATCACCGTGGACTTTGAGCGCGGTATCGACTTCGTGCGTATTGAGGCGTCTGTGAAGACCCGCGGCGTTACCGGTGTAGAGATGGAGGCGCTGACCGCCGTCTCCTCGGCGGCGCTGACCGTTTTTGACATGATTAAGGCAGTCGATAAGCACGCCGTCATCACCGATATTCGTGTTCTGGAGAAGAGCGGCGGCAAGTCTGGCGACTGGTCCGTCCGCGAGGACTCCTAAGCTACGGCGGCACACCCCCGTCACCTGATAGATACAGAAAAGGAAAGCCAATGAGTAGCGAAGACTACACTATGCCGGAGAACCTCACCGGCCTGGTCATTGTCGCCTCCACCCGCGCAGCCCGCGGCGTGTACGAGGATAAGTCCGGTCCCATCGCCGTGGAGTGGTTGCGCTCGCGCGGCTTCGACACCCCGGACGCTGTGGTTATTGAAGACCGCGATATTGTCGAGTACTTCAACACCCTGGTGGCCGAGGGTAAGAAGAACGGTAACCTGCCGACGTTCATTCTGACCAGCGGTGGTACCGGTCTGAACTCTGACGACCAGACCGTGGAGGCGGTTCGCCCCCACCTGGATAAGGAAGTTCCCGGCATTATGCATGCCTTCTGGATGAACGGTCTGAAGAATGTTCCTTCGGCGGTGCTTTCACGCGGTGTGGCGGGCGTTATTGACCGCACCTTCGTGATGACCCTGCCCGGTTCGCGCGGTGGTGTGAAGGACGGCGTGGCAACCCTCGACCCGCTGGTTGAGCACATTTGCCGTCAGATGGAGGACTACCATGACCACTAAGCCGCAGAAGGAAGAATCTCTGGACCATTCGGGTGCGCACGGTGCTGAGCCGAGCGGCTCGACCGTGGTGTTCACCGATATTACGGAGGCTCCCCTGGAACCGCTGTACGCGGCGGCTAAGGCTGAGGTCATGACTGATGCCATGGGTGCCTTGGTTATTTTTGACGGCATTGTGCGTAACCATGATCACGGTAGCGCGGTGCGCGGGCTGTCCTATAGTGCGCATCCGCAGGCTCGTGAGTATATTGCGGAGGTTGCTGCCGAGGTTGCTGCCGAGCTGGATGGCGTGCGTCTGTGGGCTGTGCACCGTGTGGGTCCGATTGCTATTGGCGAGTCGGCTCTGACCGTGATGGCGGCGGCTGCTCATCGTGGCCGCGCCTTTGATGCCTGTGAGCTGGTGGCTGACCGGGTGAAGGCTCGTGTGCCGATTTGGAAGGAACAGGAACTGCTCGATGGAAGCATCGAGTGGGTTGGCGTGGATACTTCACCCTGCTAGCCTTCTGAATATTCTGATATCTCTATATAAGCCTGTCAGGGGGTTTTCTCTTGGGCAGGCTTATTTTCCTTGAAGCTTGGACCCCTAAAATTCAAACCATCTCTACTATTTGATGCGAGGAACCCCTATGTCTTCTCACACCTCTCGTAGCGCGAGCGAGCTCTCTGCCGCTGAGCGTGCGTTCTACTCTCGTCAGCTGATTCTGCCCGAAATGGGGTACGAAGCTCAGCTGGCACTCAAGCGTGCGCGAGTGGTGGTGCTTGGCGCTGGCGGTTTGGGTGCTCCCGCGCTGCTGTACCTGGCGGGTGCCGGGGTCGGTCAGATTGTGGTGGTTGATGATGACGTCGTGGATGCTTCGAATCTGCACCGCCAGGTGATTCATACGCACGCCAGGGTGGGTAATTCTAAGGCTGACTCTGCCGCTGAGTCTTTGCGCTCGCTGAATCCTTTTATTGAGGTTGTGCCGGTGCGTGAGCGTTTAACGGAGGCGAATGTTGATGATTTGCTGTCTGGCGCTGATTTGGTGCTGGATGGTAGCGATAATTTTGAGTCGCGTTATATGGTGTCGGCGGCGGCGGCGCGTGCTGGGATTGCGCATGTGTGGGCTGCGATTCTTGGCTTTGATGCGCAGTTGAGTGTGTTTTGGGCGGGACACGGTCCGGTGTATGAGGATTTGTACCCTCATGCTCCTGCTGCCGGTAGTGTGCCTTCGTGTAGTACTGCTGGCGTGGTGGGCGCTATGGCTGGTGTGGTGGGCGCTGCTATGGCTATGGAGGCAGTGAAGCTGTTGACCGGGGTGGGGGAGCCACTCATGGGTGAGGTTGGCCTATATTCGGCGTTAAGCGGGAGGTGGGAATATATACCTCTCGTAGCTAGCGTGCAAGCTGTACCTAAGAAAAGTGTCGTTTTGCCTCAAGAAACGAGTTATAAGCCCAAAAATTATGTAACAATTCGTAATATTTCTCAGGATTTTACTAGCTCTTCTACTGATTCGACGCCTCGTCCCATAAGTGCCCAGGACCTTAAAAAGCTGTCATCGGATGAAAATATTGCCCTTTTGGACGTCCGTGAGCAGGTGGAATTCGAAGCTTTCGCTATTGATGGCGCTATTAATCTTCCTCTGACTGAGTTGCTGGAGGCCGGTCGGAATAGTGTTTTAAAGGCCTTGATTGAGCGTAAAATCCCCGCAAATGCCCAGAAAATCGTTATTTACTGCACTGGATACGCTAGAACGGTTGAGGCGGCTCGCGAAATTGCCCCTTTGGTAGGGCGTTCTGTGTATATGTTGGAGGGCGGAATTTCTGCCTGGCTTACGGTCTAAAACACCCTTATTTCGCATGAATTAGGCAAGGTTTTTATCTCGTATTTTCCATGCCAAATTTCAGATATATTGGGCAGTATGGAACAAGCATCACAGATTAAGGGCCCGGATGGCCCCCTTACCGATCAGCTGATTAAGTTCGGTAAGTTCTTCTCCCGCTGGGATGAGACTGAAGACGGCCGCGCCGTCTTCCGTGAAGGCGGCCGTGAAGGTGACGCCTTCTACCGCGACCGTTGGAGCCACGATAAGGAAGTTCGCTCTACCCACGGCGTGAACTGCACCGGCTCCTGCTCCTGGAAGGTGTATGTCAAGGATGGCATTATCACCTGGGAAGCACAGGAAACCGACTACCCCACGGTTGGTCCCGACCGCCCCGAGTACGAGCCCCGCGGCTGCCCCCGCGGTGCAGCGTTCTCGTGGTACACCTACTCTCCCACTCGCGTTAAGTACCCCTACGTTCGCGGTCTCCTGCTGGAGATGTACCGCGAAGCGAAGGCAATCCACAACGATCCCGTGGACGCCTTCCACTCCATCGTGTCCGACCCCGCCAAGCGTGCACGCTACGTTAACGCACGTGGTAAGGGTGGTCTGGTGCGCTCGACCTGGGCTGAGGCTCTTGAGCTGATGGCTGCTGCTCACGTGCACACCATCAAGTACTACGGTCCCGACCGTAACACCGGCTTCACCCCGATTCCGGCAATGTCCATGACCTCCTTCAGCGCGGGTGTTCGCTACATCCAGCTGACCGGTGGTGTCATGACCAGCTTCTACGACTGGTATGCCGACCTTCCCGTGGCTTCCCCGCAGGTCTTCGGCGACCAGACCGACGTTCCCGAGTCCGGCGACTGGTGGGACGCTGCATACCTCATCATGTGGGGCGCAAACGTTCCGCTGACCCGTACCCCGGATGCTCACTGGGTCTCCGAGGTCCGCTACCGCGGTACCAAGGTTGTCACCGTGAGCCCCGACTACGCCGACAACACCAAGTTTGCTGACGAGTGGCTGCCCGCACAGGCAGGTACCGACGCGGCACTGGCTATGGCAATGGGTCACGTCATCCTCAAGGAGAACTATGTCGACCAGCGTGTCGAGTTCTTCGAGGACTTCTCCCTGACCTACACCGACCTTCCCTTCCTGGTCACCCTGGAAACCCGCGAAGACGGCGTGAAGGTCCCCTCCAAGTTCCTGACCGCTGCAAAGCTTGCTGGTGAGGCTGAGCAGCAGAACGCTGACTTCAAGCCTGTCCTGATGGACCGCGAGACCGGTGAGGTCTTCGTGCCCAACGGCACCATGGGTCACCGTTACGCTCAGGAAGACCAGGGCAAGTGGAACCTGGACCTGCAGGGTCGTAAGCCGATTCTGTCGATTCGCGACCTGCCCCAGGGCCAGACCGCAGCCGTGGAAATCAAGATGCCGACCTTCGATAACCCGAAGGGTCACGGCGACGTCATTACCCGCGGTGTGCCCGTAGCCTACGTTGAAGGCCACGAAGTCACCACTGTCTTCGACATCATGCTGGCACACTACGGTGTGGGCCGCGAGGGTCTGCCCGGTACCTGGGCTAAGGACTACGAGGACTGGAACGTCCAGAACACCCCGGCATGGCAGGAACAGATTACTTCTGTCCCCGCCGAGGCTGTTATTCGCGTTGCCCGCGAGTTCGCTAAGAGCGCCCTGGATTCCGGCGGCCGCTCCATGATTATCTTCGGTGCAGGTATCTGCCAGTGGTACCACGCTGACACCACCTACCGCGCTATCCTCGCCCTGCTGAACCTGACCGGTTGCCAGGGCCGTAACGGTGGCGGTTGGGCTCACTACGTGGGCCAGGAGAAGGCACGTCCGCTGACCGGTCTGACCAACATTGCTAACGCTCTGGACTGGAGCCGCCCGCCGCGTCACATGATTGGTACCGGCTTCTGGTACATGCACACTGACCAGTTCCGTCAGGATGCATACTCCACCGATTACCTGCAGTCCCCGCTGGCTAAGGGTGAGCTGCGCGATGTTCACACTGCTGACGTTGTGGCACGCTCCGTGCGCATGGGCTGGATGCCGTTCTTCCCGCAGTTCCCCGAGAACCCGATGGAACTGGCTGATAAGGCAGAGCAGGCAGTGGCACGCGGCGAGGCTTCCTCGAACGCGGACTACATTGCACAGCGCCTGAACTCCGGTGATCTGGAATTCTCCGTTGAGGACGTCGACAACCCCGTCAACTGGCCTCGTACCCTGACCCTGTGGCGTTCGAACCTGTTCGGTTCCTCCGCTAAGGGTGAGAGCTACTTCCTGAAGCACCTGGTCGGTAGCATGGACAACGTCCAGGGCTCCGACGCGGAGAAGCACCCGAACGAAGTGAAGTGGGTCGACGACGCACCTCAGGGCAAGCTGGATTTGCTGGTCACCTCGGACTTCCGTATGACCTCCACGACCCTGCTGTCTGACATCGTTCTGCCGACTGCTACCTGGTACGAGAAGCACGATATCTCCTCGACCGATATGCACCCGTTCCTGCACGCGTTCTCCCCGGCAATTGACCCGCCGTGGGAGGCAAAGACCGACCACGAGACCTTCAAGGCTCTGGCATACGAGTTCACTCGCCTGGCTAAGAAGCACCTCGGCGTCCGTAAGGATATTGTTTCGGTCCCGCTGCTGCACGACACCCCCGGCCAGATTGCTCAGCCCGGCGGTCACGCACCCGACTGGAAGAACACCCCCGGTATGGTGGGCGTGCCCGGCAAGAACATGCCGAACTTCGTCACTGTCGAGCGTGACTACGGCGCACTGTACGACATGTACACCACCGTTGGCCCGCTGTTCGACAAGCTCGGTGCCACCACCAAGTTCATCACTTACGATCTGAAGGACGAAGTCGCGAAGATGGCTAAGGAATTCGGTGTGATGGACTCCGGTAAGGGCGCAGGCCGTCCGGCACTGGATACCGACGTGAAGATGTCTGAAGCAATCCTCATGATTTCCGGTACCGCTAACGGTGAGGTTGCTGTTAAGGGCTTCAAGGAGCTCGAGAAGCAGACCGGTCTGCACCTGATGGACCTGGCAGAAGGTAACGAGGAACGTCGTATTACCTTCCCCATGACCCAGGCCGCACCGCAGCCCGTGATGACTTCCCCCGAGTGGTCCGGTTCGGAGACCGGTGGTCGCCGTTACGCTCCGTTCACCGTCAACATCGAGAAGAAGAAGCCGTTCCACACTCTGACCGGCCGTATGCACTTCTTCCTCGACCACGACTGGATGCACGAAATGGGCGAGGCTCTGCCGATTTACCGTCCGCCGCTGGATATGACCGGCCTGTACAACGAGCCTGAGCTCGGTACTACCGATGGTGTTTCGGTTGCTGTTCGCTACCTGACCCCGCACAACAAGTGGGCAATTCACTCGCAGTACTTCGACAACCACTACATGCTGAGCATGTTCCGTGGTGGTCCGACTGCGTGGATGAGCCCGCAGGACGCTGAGAAGATTGGCGTCAAGGACGGCGAGTGGATTGAGTGTGTGAACACCAACGGTGTCTTCGTGGGCCGTGCGGTTGTTTCGCACCGTATGCCCGAGGGCGTCTGCTACGTTTACCACGCTCAGGAGCGTATGGTTAGCCCGAAGTCTGAAGTCACCGGTAAGCGCGGTGGTATTCACAACTCGGTGACCCGTATTCTTCTGAAGCCCACCCACATGATTGGTGGCTACGCTCACCAGGCGTTCGCCTTCAACTATCTTGGACCGACCGGTAACCAGCGCGACATCGTCTCGTACATCCGTCGCCGTAAGTCCCAGGAGGTAACTTTCTAATGCGCGTTATGGCACAAGTTGCTATGGTGATGGCGCTCGATAAGTGCATCGGCTGCCACACCTGCTCCGTGACCTGTAAGCAGGCATGGACGAACCGAGCCGGTACCGAGTACGTCTGGTTCAACAACGTTGAGACTCGTCCCGGTCAGGGTTACCCCCGCCGTTACGAGGATCAGGAGAAGTGGAAGGGCGGCTGGGTGCTGAACAAGCGCGGTCGTCTGGAGCTCAAGAGCGGTAACCGCTTCCAGAAGCTCTTCACGATTTTCGCTTCCCCGATTCAGCCCGAGCTGAACGACTACTACGAGCCCTGGACCTACGATTACCAGAACCTGACCAGTGCTCCTCTGGGTGATGACTTCCCGGCTGCTAAGCCGGTCTCCCTCATCACCGGTGAGGACACCAAGGTTGAGTGGGGTATGAACTGGGACGACAACCTGGCTGGTGCGACCGAGTACGGTCACCTGGACCCGCTGGTGGAGAAGGTTCGTAAGAAGGCTGAGGACAAGATTAAGTTCGAGTTCGAGCAGACCTTCATGTTCTACCTGCCTCGTATTTGTGAGCACTGCTTGAACCCCTCCTGCATGGCTTCTTGCCCCTCCGGCGCTATCTACAAGCGTGCTGAGGACGGCATTGTTCTGGTTGACCAGGACCGTTGCCGCGGTTGGCGTCAGTGCATCACCGGCTGCCCCTACAAGAAGGTGTACTTCAACCACAAGACGGGTAAGGCTGAGAAGTGTACCTTCTGCTACCCCCGTATTGAGGCTGGTATCCCGACCGTGTGTGCTGAGACCTGTGTTGGTCGTATGCGCTACATCGGTATCTTCCTCTACGATGCAGACCGCGTGACTGAGGCTGCTTCGGTTGAGGATGAGAAGGACCTTTACGAGGCTCAGCTGTCGCTGATGCTTGATCCTTCGGATCCGGCTGTGATTGAGCAGGCTCGTAAGAACGACATCCCCGAGGCGTGGATTACTGCAGCTCAGAAGTCGCCCGTGTACAAGCTGGCGAAGGAGTGGAAGGTGGCTCTGCCCCTGCACCCCGAGTACCGCACCATGCCGATGGTTTGGTACGTGCCGCCGCTGTCTCCGATTGTTGACCTGCTCAAGGAGCAGGGCCACGATGCAGAGAACAGCAACAACCTGTTCGGCGCTATTGAGTCTCTCCGTATTCCGGTTGAGTACCTGGCTGAGCTGTTCACCGCTGGTGACACTGAGGTTGTTACTAACGTTCTGCGCCGCCTGGCTGCAATGCGTTCGTACATGCGTGACATCAACCTCGGTAGCGAAGGCAACGAGGAGATCGCTCAGGCTGTCGGCATGACCGGTCAGCAGGTGTACGAGATGTACCGCCTGATGGCTATCGCTAAGTACAACGAACGTTACGTCATTCCTAAGGCTCACATGGAAGACGCCCACAACCTTGAGGAAATGGGTTGCTCCCTGAGCGTGGATGGCGGACCCGGCATGTACGGCGATGCGTTCAACGACATGGAGGGTCGCCCGACCCCCGTGTCCACCGGTGTCTACGAGGCTAACAACAAGGTCAGCTTGTTCAGCTGGGACGGTTCTTCCCGTCCTGACGGCCTCTTCCCGAATACCACCGGAAAGAAGTAATAAGTGGCTGGATTCTTTTCCAAGCTCATGGGCAAGGCCGGTTCCGAGGCTGCGGTCTCGGAGCCGGCTCAGCCGGAGAACCCGTTCGATATCGATTACGGTCCCGGCGAGGATAAGGACTCGGTAATCTACCAGGTGAGCGGTATGCTCCTGGGCTACCCCGATGAGGAAACTCTGAAGGTTCTGCCCGAACTGGTGGAGATTACCGCTTCCACCCAGGATGAGGCTTTCATTGCTGCCGTTGATGCGGTTCAGCAGTGGCTGACTTCTAAGGACCTGGAGGATGTGCAGTCCGAGTACGTGCAGGAATATGACCTTTCGCGTCGTCACTCTCTGCATCTGTCCTACTGGACCGATGGCGATACCCGCCGCCGTGGTGAGACTCTTCTGCGTTTCAAGCAGATGTACCGCGACTCCGGTATGCTGACCGTTTTGAATGGTGAGCTTCCGGATTACCTGCCGCTGGTGCTGGAGTTCTGTGCGTTGGTGGATCGCCGTAAGGGCCGTTCTGCTTTGCAGGCGTACCGTCCGTCCCTTGAGCTTCTTCGTCTGTCCATGAAGGACGGAAATCTGCCCCACTACGGGTTGTTGCAGAGCATCTGCGATACCCTTCCTGGCGTCTCTCCGGAGACTCAGGAGGAGGTTCAGAAGATGGCTGGCTACGGCCCTCCCGTCGAGACTGTTGGCCTGAATGGTTACGCTGATCATCAGTTGCTCCAGCAGGCTTCGGCTCGTTCTAACTAGTTTTATCCCTTGTGAGGAGACAACACGTGTACGTACTTGCTTCTGAGAACGCAGGACATGCTGCACAGGCTGTAGCCGATCCGGGTATTGTTGACATCCTGCTGTGGGGCGTTCTGCCCTATGTTGCACTGGTCGTTCTGATTGGTGGCACCATTTGGCGTTACCGTACTGACCAGTTCGGATGGACTACCCGCTCGTCCCAGGTCTATGAGTCGAAGCTGCTGCGCATCGCTTCGCCCCTGTTCCACTACGGTCTTGCGGCCGTTTTCCTTGGTCACGTTGGTGGTCTGCTGGTTCCCAAGTCGTTTACTGATTTGTTCATATCGGAAGATGCCTACCACATGATGGCGCTGTCTGCAGGTTCTGTAGCCGCGGTTGCAACCATTGTTGGTATGTTCATTCTGATTGGTCGCCGTGTTTCGAACTCTCGTGTTCGTTCGGCTACCACTCGTAATGATGTTCTGATGTATGTCGTTTTGGTTCTGGTGATTCTCGCTGGTACCGCGGCTACTCTGCTTTCGGTCCTGGACCCCTCGGGCGGTTTGCCTCCGGTAAATGGTCAGGAAGTCCACTTCAACTACCGTGAGACCATTGCTGTTTGGTTCCGTTCGCTGTTCTACTTCCACCCTGAGGTGGCTCTGATGGTGAATATTCCTGTGGCTTTCAAGATTCACATCGTGGTGGCTATGGTCCTGTTCATCATTTGGCCCTTTACCCGCCTGGTGCACGCACTGACTGTGCCCCTGCACTACCTCTTCCGCCCCTACACCGTGTACCGCTCTCGTGGCGGCCAGCGTGTTGGTGCACGTCGAGGTTGGGATCCGGTAGGTACTCTCCCGCGTGAGCGCGCCGACCGCTAATACACATATCCATATTGCAAAAGAGGAAATATGAGCACCCCTGCTGCACCGAGCTACGACCTGAAGAATGGTCAGCTCCGTAACGTTCTGCTTGCAACCTTCGCCTCTACCATTGGTTTCTGGGCGTGGACCGTTGTTGGCCCGCTGGCCAAGATGTACGCGAAGCAGATGCACCTGGACGCTGGTATGACCAGCCTTCTGGTTGCTATGCCGATTTTCATCGGCGCTATTGGCCGTATTCCCGTTGGCGGTCTGACTGACCGCTACGGTGGTCGTATTATGTTCACCGTTGTTCTGGCGATTAGCGCACCCCTGGTCTTCCTGGTTGGTGTTGCTGGTCAGATGAACTCGCTGCCCATGCTGCTTGTTGTGGCGTTCTTCCTGGGTATTGCGGGTACCGTGTTCGCTATAGGTATTCCCTTCAGCTCCGCATGGTATGACGCTTCCAAGAAGGGCTTTGCGACCGGTGTGTTCGGTGCCGGCATGGTGGGTACTGCAATTTCTGCATTCGCTACCCCCCGCCTGGTGCAGGGTATTGGTTACTTCCAGACTCACGTTCTGATTGCTGTTATCTGTGCTGTAACCGCTGCTATTTCTTTCTTCTGCCTGAAGGACTCTCCGGCAACTGTAGGCCGTGAGGTTACTCCGCTGATGCCGAAGATTGTTCAGGCATTCAAGGTGAAGACCACTTGGCAGCTGTGCTTCCTCTACGCTGTTGTGTTCGGTGCGTTCGTGGCATTCTCGAACTACCTGCCTACTTACCTGAGCAACATCTACAGCTACAATGCTAACGACGCTGGTATGCGTGCGGCTGGCTTTGCGGTTGCTGCTGTGATTGCTCGTCCCTTCGGTGGTGTGCTGGCTGATAAGTTCGGTCCGAAGATTATCACCCTCATCTCCCTGGGTAGTGTGGTGATTCTGGCAGTTATTGCCGCGTTCCAGCCTGAGGGTGAGTATGTGTACGGTACTGACTTCATTCTGATGGCTGCTCTGCTGGGTCTGGGCCACGGCTCGGTCTTCGGCTGGGTGGGTCGTGCTGCTGACCCGAAGAACGTTGGCGCGGTGTCCGGTGTGATTGCTGCTGCTGGTGCTCTGGGTGGCTTCTTCCCGCCGCTGGTGATGGGTGCAACCTACAACCAGGTTGAGAACAACTACTTCATCGGTCTGATGCTGCTGGCTGTGACTGCGACTCTGGCTTTCCTGTCGGCATTCCTGGTGCCGCACGGTGGCAAGCCCAACCACGCTAAGTAGGATTTTCTAGTACACCCTTCTGCGGGGTGTATGCGAAGTTTGCTTTGACTGAGTCCGGCTCGTTTTCTCTTCGGAGAGAGCGAGCCGGGCTTTGTGTGTTTCTGCTGTTTTTTCGTCTAACAGGGATGGGGTTTAGTGGGGCAGAAGAGTTTGATGTTTAGGCATGTCGAATGTTGGTAAAGCTGGCAAAACTTTGTGGAGATGTGGGACACTTAAAGTGTTCGACTCGTCGCAATAGCGCGACGTGACCCCTCTACGGTTTGCGCCGACCAATAGGAGAATCCTATGTCCTTTATTGAACGTCATCTCGGCCCCCGTTCCGCAGACGCAGAGCAGATGCTCGAAACCCTCGGATATTCTTCCCTGGATGCGCTGATGGACGCTGTTGTCCCCTCCCAGATTCGCCTTGACGGCGATCTGCAGTTGCCTGCTCCGCTGTCGGAGCATGAGGCTCAGGCAAAGATTGCCGGCTATGCTGCGAAGAATAAGGTTCTCGCCCAGATGATTGGTGCCGGATACTACGATGCTGTAACTCCCGCGGTTCTGCGACGTAACATTCTGGAAAACCCCGGTTTCTACACTTCTTACACCCCGTACCAGGCTGAAATTTCTCAGGGTCGTCTGGAGGCTCTGCTGAACTTCCAGAACACCGTGATGGAGCTGACCGGCCTGGAGATTGCAAACTCCTCCCTGCTGGATGAGGCATCCGCGGTGGCTGAGGCAGCTGTCATGATGCACCGTGCAAACCGCAAGGTGAAGAACGGCTTCTTCGCTATTGATTCCCGTTGCCTGCCTCAGGTTATTTCGGTGACTCGTGGCCGTGCAGAGATGCTCGGCATTCCTTTCGTGATTACTGACTTCTCCGAGGGTCTGCCTGAGGGCGATTTGTACGGCATTATCTTGGCGTATCCGGGCAATGAAGGCGAGATTCGTGATATTGAGCCGCTGATTAAGGCCGCTAAGGAGCGTAACGCTCTCGTCACTGTGGATGCTGACCTGCTGGCTCTGACCCTGCTGAAGTCCCCGGGTGAACTGGGTGCTGATATTGCTGTGGGTAACACTCAGCGTTTCGGTTTGCCCTTCTTCTTTGGTGGCCCTCACGCTGCGTACATGGCTGTTCACAAGGGTATGGAACGCACTATGCCCGGCCGTCTGGTGGGTGTTTCTAAGGACTCTGCCGGTAAGCCTGCGTACCGTCTGGCTCTGCAGACTCGTGAGCAGCACATCCGCCGTGAGAAGGCTACCTCTAATATTTGTACTGCTCAGGCTCTGCTGGCGATTGTTGCTGGCGCGTACGCGATGTACCACGGTCCTGAGGGTCTGCGCGCTATCGCGAACCGCCTGCACACCAACGCCGCTCGTGTTGCTACCGCGCTGAAGGCTGCGGGCTACGGTATTGCTCACGATACTTTCTTCGACACCGTCGTGGTGGAGGCTGCTGGCCGTGCTGACGAGCTGGTTGCGAAGGCTCTGGAAGCTGGCGTGAACATCCGCCGTTTCGACGAGAACCGTGTTGGTATTTCCGTCGGTGAATCTCACGGTGAGGAACTGCTCAAGGGCCTGGTTGAGGCTCTGGGCGGCACCTTGGGCGAGGCAGACGCACAGTATGATCTGCCTGCTGAGCTGCTGCGTACCGATGAGTACATGCAGCACCCGATTTTCCACAAGTACCGCTCCGAGACCGAGATGATGCGCTACCTGCGTCATCTCGCTGACAAGGACCTGGCGCTTGACCGCACTATGATTCCGCTGGGTTCGTGCACCATGAAGCTGAACGCAGCTGCTGAGATGGAGCCCATCTCCTGGCCCGAGTTCGCGAATATCCACCCGCTGGTCCCGGAGGATCAGGCTGAGGGCTGGCACGAGCTGATTAAGGACCTGAGCGAGTGGCTGGTTGCTATTACCGGTTACGATGCTATCTCCCTGCAGCCGAACTCGGGTGCGACCGGTGAATACGCTGGTCTGCGCGCTATCCGTTCCTTCCACGAGGCTAACGGTGACCACGAGCGCGACACCGTCCTGATTCCGCTGTCTGCTCACGGTACCAACGCGGCATCTGCTGCTCTGGCTGGTCTGAAGGTTGCCGGTGTGGCAACTGCGGCTGACGGTTCTATTGATGTTGACGACCTGAAGGCAAAGATCGAGAAGTACGGTCCCAAGGTTGCCGGCATCATGATTACCTACCCCTCCACTCACGGTGTGTTTGAGGAGCAGGTTGCTGAGGTTTGCCAGCTGGTTCACGAGGCTGGCGGCCAGGTGTACGTGGATGGCGCGAACCTGAACGCTCAGATGGGCTTCGCTCAGCCCGGTAAGTTCGGTGGCGACGTTTCGCACCTGAACCTGCACAAGACCTTCTCCATTCCTCACGGTGGTGGCGGCCCCGGTGTTGGCCCGCTGGCTGTTCGTGAGCACCTGGCGAAGTTCCTGCCCGGTGACGCATACCGCGCTGACTCTGAGGGTAAGCTCCCCAATGATGTTGCACTGCCGATTTCGCAGGCGTTCTTCGGTTCTGCCGGTGTTCTGCCGATTAGCTGGATGTACATTGCGATGACTGGCGCTCAGGGTCTGAAGGACTCTTCGCAGTACGCGGTTCTGAACGCTAACTACATTGCGAAGAAGCTCAACGACAAGTACCCGGTGCTGTACACCGGCCCCGGCGGTCTGGTCGCTCACGAGTGCATCCTGGACCTGCGTCAGCTGACCGATCAGTCTCATGTGACTGCTGAGGATGTCTGCAAGCGTCTGATGGACTTCGGTTTCCACGCTCCGACCCTGGCGTTCCCGGTTCCGGGCACCCTGATGGTTGAGCCGACTGAGTCTGAGTCGAAGGAAGAGCTGGACCGCTTCATTGAGGCAATGGAGACCATCTACGACGAGATTATCGAGGTGGCTGAGGGCAAGGTCGCTGTGGAGGATTCGGTTCTGCGCAACGCACCGCACACCGTTGATGTGGTGAGCGCTGATGAGTGGGATCGCCCCTACAGCCGTACCAAGGCAGCTTTCCCGGTTCCGAGCCTGCGCGCTAACAAGTACTTCACCTCGGTGGGTCGTATCGACGGCGCTGGCGGTGACCGTAACTTCGTGTGCGAATGCCCCCCGATGGAGGCTTTCGACCTGGAAGCATAAGGAGCCCATAACGCTCCTGGGTAGGCTGTAGCGGTCTACCTGCCTCACCCGTCCTCAGATTTCTGGGGGCGGGTGGGGATCGCCTCTGCAGCGTATTTCGTGTCTGTGGGGGTGAAAGAAATCTATGACGATTGAACGATGACAGCACAAGGCTGTGCGTGAGGAGAATCTAATGTCCCCCAAGAAGACCTCTCTGTACTCTGTCCACGAGAAGCTTGGCGCTTCTTTCACCGATTTCGGCGGCTGGGATATGCCCCTGAAGTACGCTAACGACGTTGCTGAGCACGAGGCTGTCCGTACCCGTGCCGGTATTTTCGACCTGTCCCACATGGGTGAGTTCCGTGTGACCGGTCCGGATGCGGGTGCGTTCCTGGATTACGCTCTGGTGTCGAACATGTCCATCCTGAAGGTCGGTAAGGCGAAGTACTCGATCCTGGTTAACGACAAGGGCGGCGTGATTGACGACCTGATTACTTACCGTCTGGGCGATGAGGAGTTCATGGTCGTTCCGAACGCTTCGAACATTGACACTGACTTTGCTGCGATGAGCGAGCGTCTGGGTGATTTCAATGTTGAGTTTGTGAATGAGTCGGATCAGACCTCTCTGATTGCTGTTCAGGGTCCTCGTGCTGAGGAGATTCTGCTGGCTGCTGGCGTGTCTGATGAAGAGGCTGTCCGTGAGCTGAAGTACTACGCTTCGGTACCGCTGACTGTTGCCGGCGTTGATGTTTTGCTGGCTCGTACCGGTTACACCGGTGAGGATGGCTTCGAGCTGTTCGTTCCGAATGAGAACGCTGTTGAGCTGTGGGATAAGCTGGCTGCTGCCGGTGAGCCTTTCGGTATGATTCCTGCCGGTCTGGCTTCTCGTGACTCCCTGCGTCTTGAGGCTGGTATGCCGCTGTACGGTCACGAGCTGGGTCTTGAGATTACTCCGTTTGAGTCCGGTTTGGGTCGCCTGGTTGAGATTGCTCTGGAGAAGAAGGCTGCTAACTTTGTGGGTCGTGAGGCTCTGACTGAGTTGGCTAAGAGTGAATCGAAGCGTATCCTGGTTGGTCTGAAGGCTCAGGCGAAGCGTCCTGCTCGTGCCGGTTCTAAACTGGTGGATGCTGAAGGTAATGAGATTGGTGAGGTTACCTCCGGTATTCCTTCCCCGACTTTGGGCTTCCCGATTGCTATGGCGCTGGTGAACCGCGAGTTCTCAGAGGTTGGCTCTACTGTGGATGTTGATATCCGCGGTAAGCGTGCTCCGTTTGATGTTGTGGCTCTGCCGTTCTACAAGCGTGAGAAGTAAATAGAGTTTTCTGCAGATAATCTGTAGGGCAGAGGCGTCGTGTCCCGTGTGGGTACGGCGCCTTTTCTGCGCTGTAGTGCGGGGGTAAGTGGCGGGGGAGAGGCGCGAATGTTCTGAGCCTTAGTTTGTGCTGGTTCTGAAGTGCGTTAGGATTAGAGCGGCCAGTCAAGGGTGATTGTCCGCATGTATAGACCGTAGCTTGGTGGGCGACTCCTCCGTTGAAGGACGCACATCTTTTGGTGCGGTGCACAGACATTTTTATTTGAAGGACAGAACGTGGCTATTGATCAGAGCGCACCCAGTAGCGCCCAGAAGAAGGCAGAGGCTCTGCCGTATGACATCAGTGTGTTTGAGATGTTCAGTATTGGTGTGGGACCTTCGAGCTCGCATACGGTCGGTCCGATGCGCGCTTCGAACCGTTTTGTGGCGGAGCTGATTGATGAGGGTCTGCTGGACCGTGTGACGGGTGTGCACGTTGATCTGTATGGTTCGTTGGCAGCTACGGGTGCCGGTCACGGTACGATGAGCGCTGCGTTGAAGGGGCTGTGCGGTTTTGTTCCGGAGACTATCAATATCGCTGAGTCTGAGGCGATGATTGAGCGTAATAGTGTGGACGGCACGCTGCCTCTGGCGGGTTACCCGTCTTCTGCTTACGGTGTGACTGCCCCCGGTGGTGAGGAACAGAAGGTGTACGGCCCGGTGGTGAAGTACCGTGAGCTGGACATGACTCTGCGCCCGCTGACGGTTCTTCCGCGCCATACGAACGGTATGAAGATTGCGGCGTTTGCGGGTGAGCAGCTGCTGTTGGAGCGCACCTACTATTCGATTGGTGGCGGCTTCATTGTTGAGGGTGATGAGGAGGCGACCGGTGGCGCGTCGCTGATGAATCCTCCGTATCCGTTTGGTTCGGCTGCTGAGTTGCTGGAGATGGCGAATGAATCTGGTCTGTCGATTGCGCAGTTGAAGATGGCGAATGAGTGTTCTCTGCGTTCTGAGCAGGAGGTCCGTGACGGCATCCTGCATATCTACCGTGTGATGAAGGAGTGTATTGGTTCTTCGTTGGCGCGTGTGGGTTATTTGCCTGGTCCTTTGAAGGTGCGTTGCCGTGCGGGTGCGTGGCATCGTGACTTGATGGTGGAGGACCCTGCGAAGTCTCCTGAGTTCGCTATTGACTGGGTGAACCTGATTGCTTTGGCGGTCAATGAGGAGAACGCTTTTGGCGGTCGCGTGGTGACTGCTCCGACGAATGGTGCTGCGGGTATTATTCCGGCAGTGTTGCATTACGCAATGAACTACACGCAGGGTATTCGTCATTGCGGTCAGGCCGCCCGTGATCAGGCTGTTGTTGATTTCTTTTTGGCGTCTTCTGCTGTGGGTGTGCTGTATAAGAAGCGCGCGTCGATTTCTGGAGCTGAGGTGGGTTGCCAGGGGGAGGTGGGTAGCGCCTCCTCGATGGCTGCCGCCGGTTTGGCGCAGGTGATGGGCGGTACTCCTGAGCAGGTTGAGAACGCTGCTGAGATTGCGATGGAACACAACTTGGGTCTGACGTGTGACCCGGTGGGTGGTTTGGTGCAGATTCCGTGTATTGAGCGTAATGCGATGGCTGCGTCGAATGCTGTGACGGCGGCTCGTATGGCGTTGCGTGGCGATGGTACGCATCGTGTGTCGTTGGATCAGGTGATTGAGACGATGCGTCAGACCGGTTTGGATATGTCTCACCGTTATAAGGAGACGTCTATGGGTGGTTTGGCTGTGAACGTGGTGGAGTGCTAGGTGCACGCTGTGGCAGGTTTGCACTCCTGATGAGGGTGTGGTAGACAGAAGGGATTTCTTCCTGTATCGTTAGTATTTACGCTTTCCCTAACCTTTGTGCCTTCATATAGCGGTGGGCACGGGCTGAAGGTGACGTTTTTCCGTCCGACTCTATAGCTTCGAGCACCGTTCTATTCGGGGGCTGAGGTTGTCGTGTCGCCGGTAGAGTCGCCGGGAGGCTGATTGCTAACAGACATGTCTGTGGAAGGATCCCCATTTTGGTCGCTTCGAGCACCTCGAATCATGACGCCGCTAACGGCGCAGAGAACGTCTCGCGCCGAATTTCATTCGCGAAGATTAACGAACCGCTGAAGGTTCCCAACCTGCTTGCTATCCAGACCGATAGCTTCGACCGCCTCGTGGGTAACGAGCGCTGGTTGGAGCGTCTGGAAAAGGCGCAGGCTGCTGGTGACACTTCTGTCCCCGCTCAGTCCGGTCTGGCTGAGATTTTTGAAGAAATCTCCCCGATTCGTGACTTCCAGGAGACTATGCAGCTCTCCTTCTCTGAGCCTGAGTTTGCTGACCCCAAGTACTCTGTTGAGGAGTGCAAGGACCGCGACGCAACCTATTCGGCTCCGCTGTACATTAAGGCTGAATTCATGAACCTCGCTACTGGCGAGGTCAAGCAGCAGACCCTGTTCATGGGTGACTTCCCCCTGATGACCGAGGCCGGTACCTTCGTTATCAACGGTACTGAGCGTGTGGTCGTTTCTCAGCTGGTGCGTTCCCCCGGTGCTTACTTCGAGAAGGCTCCGGACCGTACCTCCGATAAGGACATTTACTCTGCCCGCGTGATTCCTTCCCGCGGTGCATGGTTCGAGCTTGAGATTGATAAGCGCGACCAGGTGGGCGTGCGTCTGGACCGTAAGCGTAAGCAGTCTGTGACTGTTCTGCTGAAGGCTCTGGGCTGGACCGAGTCCAAGATTCTGGCTGAGTTCGGTCAGTACGACTCCATCCGCGCAACCCTGGAGAAGGACTCCGTTAAGGACCGCGATGAGGCTCTGCTGGACATCTACCGCAAGCTGCGTCCGGGCGAACCCCCGACGGTTGAAGCTGCCCAGGCTTTGCTGGACAACATGTACTTCACCCCGCGCCGCTACGATCTGGCGAAGGTTGGCCGTTACAAGCTGAACCGTAAGCTCGGCGTGGACGTTCCCATGGATTCCCCCGAGGCTTCCGTTCTGAGCCAGGACGACATCGCTCAGATGATTCGTTACCTCTGCGCTCTGCACGCAGGCGAGACCAGCATCCCCGGCGTCCGTGACGGCGAGGAAATCTCCCTCAAGATTGATATCGACGACATCGACCACTTCGGCAACCGTCGTATCCGCACCGTGGGTGAGCTCATTGAGAACCAGATCCGTACCGGTCTGTCCCGTATGGAGCGCGTGGTTCGCGAGCGCATGACCACCCAGGACGTGGACGCTATCACCCCGCAGTCCCTGGTGAACATCCGCCCCGTCGTGGCAGCTATCAAGGAGTTCTTCGGTACTTCTCAGCTGTCGCAGTTCATGGACCAGAACAACCCGCTGGCAGGTCTGACCCACAAGCGTCGTCTGTCCGCACTGGGCCCGGGCGGTCTGTCCCGTGACCGTGCAGGTATGGAAGTTCGAGACGTCCACCCCTCGCACTACGGTCGTATGTGCCCCATTGAAACCCCTGAAGGCCCGAACATTGGTCTGATTGGTTCGCTGGCAACTTACGGTCGCATCAACTCCTTCGGTTTCATTGAGACCCCCTACCGCGTGGTGACTGACGGCCGCGTGACCGACGAGGTCCGCTACCTGACCGCTGACGATGAGAAGTCTGTCGTTATCGCGCAGGCAAACGCACCGCTGAACCCGGACCGCACCTTCGCTGAGAACGAGGTTCTCTGCCGTGCGGGCGACGGCTCTGGTGAAGCTGTTCTGGTTGCTCCCGGCGCCGTACAGTACATGGACGTTTCCCCGCGCCAGATGGTGTCTGTGGCTACCGCCCTGATTCCTTACCTGGAGCACGACGACGCTAACCGAGCACTGATGGGTGCTAACATGCAGCGTCAGGCTGTGCCCCTGCTGGAGTCTGAGGCTCCCGTGGTTGGTACCGGTATGGAGAAGTACGCAGCACTGGATTCTGGTGACTCCGTGCTCGCGAAGAAGCCCGGTGTGGTTTCCTCCGTGGACGCTAAGACCGTTATCGTTCGTAACGACGACGGCTCTGTCTCCACCTACCCGATCATGAAGTTCTCCCGCTCGAACCCGGGTAACTGCTACAACCAGCGCGTTGTGGTGAAGGAAGGCCAGCGCGTCGAATACCGCGACGTTATTGCTGACGGCCCCTCCACCGATGGCGGCGAGCTGGCACTGGGTAAGAACCTGCTCGTGGCGTACATGCCGTGGGAAGGCCTGAACTACGAGGATGCGATTATCCTCTCCCAGCGCATGGTTTCTGAGGACGTGCTGACCTCGATTCACATTGAGGAGCACGAGATTGACGCCCGCGACACCAAGCTGGGCCCCGAGGAGATTACCCGCGATATCCCGAACGTGTCCGAGGATGTTCTCTCGGCTCTGGACGAGCGCGGCATCATCCACATCGGTGCTGAGGTTGAGGCTGGCGACATCCTGGTTGGTAAGGTCACCCCCAAGGGTGAGACCGAGCTGACCCCCGAGGAGCGCCTGTTGCGCGCAATCTTTGGTGAGAAGTCTCGCGAGGTTCGTGACACCTCCCTGAAGGTTCCTCACGGTGAGTCCGGTACCGTCATTGGTATCCGCATCTTCGACCGCGAGAGCAACGATGAGGACGATCTGCCCCCGGGCGTGAACCAGCTGGTCCGCGTGTACGTGGCTCAGAAGCGTAAGATTACTGACGGCGACAAGCTTGCAGGCCGCCACGGTAACAAGGGTGTTATTTCCAAGATCCTGCCGATCGAGGATATGCCCTTCCTGGAAGACGGTACCCCCGTGGACGTTATCCTGAACCCGCTGGGCGTGCCCGGTCGTATGAACATTGGTCAGGTTCTGGAAGTCCACACCGGTTGGCTGGCTAAGCAGGGTTGGAAGATTGAGGGCGAGCCCGAGTGGCTCAAGCGCATGCCGAACTTCCCGAAGGAATCCGGCCCGACCCGCCTGGCAACCCCGGTGTTCGACGGTGCCCACGAGGACGAACTGTTCGACCTCATGGATCACTCGAACCCGAACCGCGATGGTGACCGTCTGATTAACCGTTCCGGTAAGGCGCGTCTGATTGACGGCCGTTCCGGTGAGCCGTTCCCGGACCCGATTTCGGTTGGTTACCAGTACATCCTGAAGCTGCACCACCTGGTGGATGACAAGATTCACGCTCGTTCCACCGGTCCGTACTCGATGATTACCCAGCAGCCCCTGGGTGGTAAGGCTCAGTTCGGTGGCCAGCGCTTCGGTGAAATGGAAGTGTGGGCGCTGGAAGCATATGGCGCCGCATACACCCTGCAGGAAATCCTGACCGTCAAGTCCGATGACGTGGCGGGCCGTGTGAAGGTTTACGAGGCTATCGTGAAGGGCGAGAACATCCCTGAGCCGGGTATCCCCGAATCCTTCAAGGTTCTTATCAAGGAAATGCAGTCTCTGTGCCTGAACGTTGAGGTGCTCTCCACCGACGGCAAGATTATTGAGATGAGCGACTCGGAGGAAGAAGGCTTCCGGGCAGCAGAAGATATGGGCGTGAGCCTGACCCACGACGAGCCTAGCTCCGTCGACGAGGTATAAGCACCGCCTCCTTCTAGGGTGGGGAACCCCGCATGCGCTCGCGTGCGTTGTGGGGTTCCCACCCGCTAACCCAAGTCTTCAGAAACTTACAGAAAGAGATTAGGACCGATATGTCCAACGAATCTTCGCTTGGTTTGATGCGAATTGGCCTCGCCACCGCCGACGACATCCGTCGTTGGTCCTTTGGTGAGGTTAAGAAGCCCGAGACCATCAACTACCGTACCCTGAAGCCCGAGAAGGACGGTCTCTTCGACGAGCGTATCTTCGGCCCCACCAAGGACTGGGAGTGCTACTGCGGTAAGTACAAGCGCGTGCGCTTCAAGGGCATTGTGTGTGAGCGCTGTGGTGTTGAGGTGACCCGCTCTAAGGTACGTCGTGAGCGTATGGGCCACATTGAGCTGGCTGCTCCTGTTACCCACATTTGGTACTTCAAGGGTGTTCCTTCCCGCCTGGGTTACCTGCTGGACCTGGCTCCGAAGGACCTGGAGAAGGTCATTTACTTCGCTGCGTACATGATCACTAAGGTTGACGAGGAGGCTCGTCACGAGGATCTGCCGATGCTGCAGGCTGCTCACGACCGTGAGAAGCAGGAGCTTGAGGCTGCTCTGAACGCTGATGTGAACGCTATCAGCCGTGAGGTTGAGGTTGAGCTGGCTCGTATTGAGGCAGAGGGCGGCAAGGCTGCTGAGAAGCGCAAGCTGCGCGATAACGCTGAGCGTCAGCTCGCATCGGTGCGTAAGCGCTACGAGCGCGAGGTTGAGCACCTGGATCGCGTGTGGGATCGCTTCAAGAACCTGAAGGTCGCTGACCTTGAGGGCGACGAGGCGCTGTACCGTTCCATGATTGATAAGTACGGCCTGTACTTTGAGGGTGCGATGGGCGCAGAGGCTATTAAGAAGCGTCTGGAGTCCTTCGACCTGGAGGCTGAGGCTGAGGCTCTCAAGGAGATCATTCAGACCGGTAAGGGTCAGAAGAAGACCCGCGCTCTGAAGCGCCTGAAGGTTGTTAACGCCTTCCTGACCACTAACAACTCTCCGCTGGGTATGGTCCTGGATGTTGTTCCGGTTATTCCGCCGGAACTGCGCCCGATGGTTCAGCTGGACGGTGGCCGTTTCGCGACCTCCGACCTGAACGACCTGTACCGTCGTGTGATCAACCGTAACAACCGTTTGAAGCGTCTGCTGGAGCTGGGTGCTCCCGAGATTATCGTGAACAACGAGAAGCGTATGCTGCAGGAAGCTGTGGACTCGCTGTTCGATAACGGTCGTCGCGGTCGCCCGGTGACCGGCCCCGGTAACCGCCCCCTGAAGTCTCTGTCTGACATGCTGAAGGGTAAGCAGGGTCGTTTCCGTCAGAACCTGCTCGGTAAGCGTGTTGACTACTCGGGTCGTTCCGTGATTGTGGTTGGTCCTCAGCTGCAGATGCACCAGTGTGGTCTGCCCAAGCAGATGGCGCTGGAGCTGTTCAAGCCCTTCGTTATGAAGCGTCTGGTGGAGCTGAGCCACGCTCAGAACATTAAGAGCGCTAAGCGTATGGTTGAGCGTTTCCGCCCGCAGGTTTGGGACGTTCTGGAAGAGGTTATTGCTGAGCACCCGGTTCTGCTGAACCGTGCACCTACCCTGCACCGCCTCGGTATTCAGGCGTTTGAGCCGAAGCTGGTTGAGGGTAAGGCTATTCAGTTGCACCCGCTGGTTTGCTCCGCGTTCAACGCTGACTTCGACGGTGACCAGATGGCAGTTCACCTGCCGCTGTCTCCCGAGGCTCAGGCTGAGGCTCGTATCCTCATGCTGTCCTCGAACAACATCCTGAAGCCTTCGGATGGCCGCCCTGTGGCTGTCCCCTCGCAGGATATGATCATTGGTCTGTACCACCTGACCAGCCCCCGCGATGGTCAGAAGAACGAGGGTCACGCTTTCTCCTCGGTGGCTGAGGCTCTGATGGCGATGGATCGTCACGAGATTGAGCTGTACACCAAGGTTAAGATTCGCCTTGATGGTGACCAGTTCGTTGCTCCTGAGGGCTGGGAAGCTCCCGAGGGTTACAAGCCTGGCGACCCCGTTCTGCTGGACTGCACCGTTGGTCAGGTTCTGTTCAACCAGGCTCTGCCGAAGGATTACCCCTGGTTCTCTGGCGTGGCAGATAAGAAGGGCCTGGGTAGCCTGATTAATGATCTGGCTGAGCGTTACCCGATGGATGTTGTGGCTCGTGCCCTGGACAACCTGAAGAACTCCGGTTTCTACTGGGCTTCTCGTTCGGGCGTGACCGTGGCTGTTTCCGATATTGCTACTCCCGCTGAGAAGCCGGCAATTATGGAACGCTACGAGAAGCAGGCTGCTGCAATTCAGGACGACTTCGAGATCGGTACCATCGATGACGAAGAGCGTCGTCAGGAGCTGATTAAGGTTTGGACCGAGGCTACCGACGTGGTTGCAGAGGCTATGCGTGAGAACCTGAGCTCTCACGGCGGTCTGAACACCATTTACCGTATGGTGACCTCCGGTGCACGTGGTAACTGGATGCAGGTCCGTCAGATTGCGGGTATCCGTGGTCTGGTGTCGAACCCGAAGGGTGAGATTATGCCTCGCCCGATTAAGTCCTCGTACCGTGAGGGCCTGTCGGTTCTGGAGTACTTCATCGCGACCCACGGTGCACGTAAGGGTCTGGCTGATACCGCGCTGCGTACCGCTAACTCGGGTTACTTGACCCGTCGTCTGGTGGACGTTTCGCAGGATGTTATCGTTCGTGAGCACGACTGTGGCACTCGCCGTGGTCTGGTTCTGCCTCTGATTGATGAGGACGGCGGTCTGCACCAGGATGTCGAGACTTCGATTCACGGTCGTACCCTTGCGGTTGACGTGAAGGACGAGGCTGGCAACGTTCTGGCTGCTGCTGGCTCGGATGTCTCTGATGAGCTCATCGAGAAGCTCTTCAAGGCAGGCGTGAAGGAAGTTCGCGTCCGTTCGGTTCTGACCTGTGAGTCTGCTATTGGTGTGTGTGCACTGTGCTACGGTCGTTCGATGGCTTCGAACGTTCTGGTGGACATTGGTGAGGCTGTTGGTATTATTGCGGCTCAGTCGATTGGTGAGCCCGGTACCCAGCTGACCATGCGTACCTTCCACACCGGTGGTGTGGCTTCGGCTGACGATATTACTCAGGGTCTGCCCCGTATTCAGGAGCTGTTCGAGGCTCGTACCCCCAAGGGTGTTGCCCCGATTTCTGAGGTGTCTGGTCGCGTGACCATTGAGGATACCGAGAAGTCCTACAAGATCGTGGTGACCCCGGACGATGGTTCTGAGCCTCAGTCCTACACTGTTCTGCGTCGTGCAGCTTCTAAGCTGCAGAATGGCGACCACGTTCAGGTTGGCGATCAGCTGGCTACCGGTTCTGTCGATCCGAAGGAGGTTCTGCGTATTCGTGGTCCTCGTGAGGCTCAGAAGCACCTGGTGAGCGAGGTTCAGGGCGTGTACAAGTCGCAGGGTGTGGAAATCCACGACAAGCACGTTGAGGTTATTGTTCGCCAGATGCTGCGTCGCGTGACCGTGATTGAGTCCGGTGATACCGATCTGCTGCCTGGTGAGCTGGTTGATAACATTGCTTTCCAGACTGCTAACCGTAAGGCACTGGTTGAGGGTAAGAAGCCCGCAGCCGGCCGTCCGGAAATGATGGGTATTACCAAGGCTTCGCTGGCTACCGAGTCCTGGCTGTCGGCGGCCTCCTTCCAGGAGACCACCCGCGTCCTGACTCAGGCTGCTATGGAGGCGAAGACTGACCCGCTGCTCGGCCTGAAGGAGAACGTGATCATCGGTAAGCTGGTGCCCGCCGGTACCGGTCTGGCACGTTACAACGATATTGAGGTTGAGCCCAGCGCCCAGGCTACTGCTGAGCGTATGCAGGCTCTGGACACTTTCGGTGGTTACCAGAGTGCATTCCAGATGGATAACGAGGTGTATACTTACGGAAACGGCGGCTTCATGGCTGTTTCGCTGGATGAGTACGGTCGCGGTCTGGACTAAGGCTTCTGCCGTGAGGGACAGGTTGGGGGTTTAGGCTCCCGGCCTGGTCCTTGATAAGGAACGCGGATACTCGAGTTTGTCTCGGGTATCCGCGTTCTTTGTTTAACAAATAGGGGAGGTCTTCTTTTAGGCAGTACTTTAATATTCTTTACCTTTCAGGGGGAGGTTGTATATTTTTTGCCTAGTGGACGAATTTTTTATAAAAAAATCATTGGAGTGCATTATTTTTCAAAGTGGGAAAATTTCTTGACTGGGCAAGAAATTAGATGGTGGTCAAATATTTTAAATTTCCCTAGAAATCACACCAGGATTGCAATATGTAGAATACTCACTCGTTTTTCTTTTAGGTATTTATAGAATGAATATTCTTGATTTGAACAGTGCTAATCCAACTTGGAAAGCCTTTTGACTAGGTTCTATTCTTGAAGGCATGCATATCACTCCATTCTCTTCCGGACGGGTGACGACTGGTGGCAACCGACTGTCTTCCGGATCGGCACAGCCTCACGAATCTGAACCGAAGTCCTCCCTGTCTGCAGGGGAGCAAAAGCGCTCCTCTGTTTTTTCGCGTTTTAAGGCGCCGACCCACTCTCTTGCTCGCATTGGTGCAGCCTGCCTCGTTGCGGCTTCCGCGATTCTTCCCGCCGGCCAGATTGCAACCGCGGCCCCTGTTTCTCAGAGCGCTAGTGCTACCCCCTACCTGGTAGGTGCGGGTGCGGCGGATATTACCGGTGAGCCCGGTGAAGTCGGCTTCATGGGCTATGGTGACTCTTCCCAGAAGGGTAGCGGTGTGCATACTCGCCAGTATGCTCGCGCTTTTATCGCGGTAGATCGCGCCTCCGGTAAGCGCAACCTCATTGTTGTCCTGGACTCTCTGACGAGCTGGCAGTCGCTACGTGATGAGCTGGTTAAGCGTATCCGTGCAGAGTTTGGCTCCGCATACGATGAGTCGAATATTATGATTACCGCGACTCACACCCACGCGACCCCCGGTGGCATTACGCACCAGAGCCTGTACAACATTACGACCCTGGGCTTCCATCAGGACACGTTCAACGCTCAGGTGGACGGTTCGCTGAAGGCGATCCGCCAGGCGACCAAGGATCTAGCACCGGGTAACCTGACGATTTCCTCATCGAAGCTGACCGGTGTTGGTGTGAATCGTTCCCGTGAGGCGTTTAACCTGAATTCTCCTCAGTTGCGTTCTGGTTTGTCTGGCGGTACTGATCCGACCAATATGACCCTGCGTCTGGAGCGTGACGGTAAGACTCGTGCGGTACTGAACTGGTTCGCGATTCACCCGACGTCTTTGACCTCGAAGAACACTTTGGTTTCGAGTGATAATAAGGGGTATGCGGAGTATCTGCTGGAGACTCAGGATCACGGCGTTGACCGCAATGTTCCCGGTAGCGGTGATGGTTTCGTTGCAGCGTTTGCAAATGCTAATGCTGGTGATGTTTCCCCGAATACTTGGTTGAAGCCTGGTCAGGGTCCCACTAATGATGAGTTCAAGAATGTGAAGATTCAGGGTGAGAAGCAGGCTAATGCTGTGCGTTCTCAGCTCAAGAGCGCGGGTACTCCGGTGGGTAATGGTCTGGATTCGCGCATTTCGTACTTCAATTTCTCGGGTATGAATGTGGATGCCAAGTACACCGGTAGCGGCCATAATGAGCGCACCTGTCAGGGATTCTTGGGTACTTCGTTTGGCGCGGGTTCTACTGAGGATGGTGGCGGTGGTTGGGCTGTCTTCAAGGAAGGTTCGGGTCGCCCCTCTATTCTGGGCACTTTGGCGTTCACTCCGAGTGCAGCGCAGACTCGTTGCCAGCAGCCGAAGGGTATTCTCTTCTCTGCAAAAAATGGAACGATCATTCAGGAAAAGTATCCGGTGCAGATTATGCGCTTCGGTGACTACTACCTGCTGGGTATGCCCGGCGAGTTCACCGGCGCGGTGGGCGTGCAGTACCGTCAGGACGCTGCCAAGCTTTTCGGCGTTCCCGAATCGCACATTATTCTGCAGGGCTACACCAACGCCTACGACCATTACGTGACAACCCCTGAAGAGTACGACTCTCAGCAGTACGAAGGTGGCGCGACCCTCTTCGGCCGTTACACCTCTAGCGCGTTCCGCCAGACCATTAACGTTGTCGGAACTTCGCTGAAGAACGGCACCCCTCTGGGCATTGGAGACCGTCCGAATGATCGTCGCCCGGTATCCAGCCTGCAGGGTAAGGTCGTCTACGATACCCCCATGTTTGGCATGCGTTACGGGCAGGTCACTCAGCAGCCTCAGGACGCTATTGCCGGCCGCGAAGAGGTGACGGCTCGTTTTGCTGGTGCTCACCCGAATAACAACATGCATCACGACGGTAGCTACTTCGTGATTGAGCGTCGTGTGGGTAATACCTGGAAGTACTACACCGCGGATAACAACCCGGATACCTTCTTTGAATGGAAGCGCATTGGTGTTTCGGCCTCTCAGGTGACGGTTCGATGGAAGGTGCCGGCTAATACTCCTAAGGGGCAGTACCGCATCCGCTACTACGGCAATGCCAAGAAGAACTCGAAGACTATTACCCCGTTTGAGGGGCAGACTCGAGTCTTCCAGGTGGCGTAGCCCGGTAGCCGCTGTGGCGGGCCTATAACTGAATACTCTCTTGCGGGAGGCGGGCGCAGCTACGCGCTCGCCTCCCGTATTCGTTGGTGCCGCCAAGAATCACCGAGAGGGTTCTTGATGGTCTTCTGCTTTAAAGTGCGATAAGCGGTAAAGGAAGCAGAGGGTGCAGTGGGGGAGTGGTAAATCCCAAAGATGTAATTTAAGTGAGGCAAATCATGAGCTTTTGCCCTTAGTTGGGGGCTTAAAAGCAAAGAATCCCAGCTCTGGCGCTAGATTAAGCGGGATTTAACCTGTATAGTCTTATCCGAAGTACTTGAGCTCGGTGCACAAGGATCCACCCCCGGTGGGTTTACGCGGGATATTTCCCGAGGGCACGGGCATGATGAATCAATGGCAGTATGGATACCGTCCTTTGGCGTTGCTTTTTGCTGACGCCTAAATGCCATTTTTAAGCGTGCCCAAAAACTTTTTCACCTCTGACGGTGGAGAATTTTAGCCCTGAGAACTCGCCGAGATGTCGAGGAACCTATAGAAACCAACCGGATATGCATCCGAGCGTTTCTGATAACCGAGAGCACCCATCCAACGTGATGGGGGCCAGTAAGTTTATACGGGATTTTCTAACGAAGAACCCGATCAAGCAACGGAGAAAACGTGCCTACTATTCAGCAGCTGGTCCGTAAGGGCCGGACTCCCAAGGTCGTTAAGACCAAGGCGCCCGCACTGAAGGGCAACCCCATGAAGCGTGGCGTGTGCACCCGTGTGTACACCACCACCCCGAAGAAGCCGAACTCGGCACTGCGTAAGGTCGCTCGTGTCAAGCTCAACGGCGGCGTCGAGGTTACCGCATACATTCCCGGTGAGGGTCACAACCTGCAGGAGCACTCGATTGTGCTCGTTCGCGGTGGTCGTGTGAAGGACCTCCCCGGTGTTCGCTACAAGATCGTTCGTGGCGCTCTGGATACCCAGGGTGTTAAGGGTCGCGGCCAGGCTCGCTCCCGCTACGGCGCTAAGAAGGAGAAGAAGTAATGCCTCGTAAGGGTCCCGCTCCCAAGCGTCCCCTCGTAAACGATCCTGTTTACGGTTCTGCTCTGGTCACCCAGCTGATCAACAAGGTTCTGCTGGACGGCAAGAAGTCCGTCGCAGAGCGCATCGTCTACGGTGCCCTCGAGGGCGTCGAGAAGAAGACCGGTTCTGACCCGGTCGCAACCCTGAAGAAGGCTATGGACAACATCAAGCCTTCTCTCGAGGTTCGCTCCCGCCGCGTTGGCGGTGCAACCTACCAGGTTCCGGTTGAGGTTCGCCCCGGCCGTTCCACCGCTCTGGCTCTCCGCTGGCTCGTTGGCTTCTCCAAGCAGCGCCGCGAGAAGACCATGACTGAGCGTCTGATGAACGAGATCCTGGATGCGTCCAATGGTCTCGGTGCCGCTGTGAAGCGTCGCGAGGACACTCACAAGATGGCCGAGTCCAACAAGGCCTTCGCACACTACCGCTGGTAATTCTCCGTTTAGAGCCTGCCGAGTCGATTCGAGTCGGCAGGCTTTCGGAGTATCTCATTTAGGGAGAATAACGTGGCACTTGACGTGTTCACCGACCTTAACAAGGTCCGCAACATCGGTATTATGGCGCACATCGACGCCGGTAAGACCACCACCACTGAGCGCATTCTGTTCTACACCGGTATTAACCACAAGATCGGTGAGACCCACGACGGCGCTTCCACCATGGACTGGATGGCTCAGGAGCAGGAGCGAGGTATTACCATTACCTCCGCAGCAACCACTTGCTTCTGGAAGGACAACCAGATCAACATTATCGACACCCCCGGCCACGTCGACTTCACCGTTGAGGTTGAGCGCTCCCTGCGCGTCCTCGACGGCGCAGTTGCTGTGTTCGACGGCAAGGAAGGTGTTGAGCCCCAGTCTGAGACCGTTTGGCGCCAGGCTGACAAGTACGATGTCCCCCGTATCTGCTTCGTCAACAAGATGGACAAGATGGGTGCTGACTTCTACTTCACCGTTCAGACCATCATCGACCGCCTGGGCGCACGCCCGCTGGTTGTTCAGCTCCCCATCGGTGCTGAGAGCGACTTCGTTGGTGTCGTTGACCTGCTCGAAATGAAGGCATACGTCTGGCCCGGCGACGCCAAGGGTGACGTGACCATGGGTGCTTCTTACGAGGTTCAGGACATTCCTGCTGACCTGGTCGAGAAGGCTGAGCAGTACCGCGCTGAGCTGGTTGAGGCTGTTGCTGAGTCCAGCGAAGAGCTCATGGAGAAGTACCTCGAAGAGGGCGAGCTGTCCATCCCCGAGATCAAGTCGGGTATCCGTCAGCTGGTTATCGCAGGTGAGGCATTCCCCGTTCTCTGTGGTTCTGCATTCAAGAACCGCGGTGTTCAGCCCATGCTGGACGCTGTGATCGAGTACCTGCCCTCCCCGCTGGACGTTCCGGACGTTGTCGGCTCCAACCCCTCCAACGAGGAAGAGAAGCTGACCCGTAAGGCATCCGCAGACGAGCCCTTCGCAGCACTGGCGTTCAAGGTTGCAGCTCACCCGTTCTACGGTCAGCTGACCTACACCCGTGTGTACTCCGGTACCGCAGCTCAGGGCCAGCAGGTTCTGAACTCCACCAAGGGTAAGAAGGAGCGCATCGGTAAGCTCTTCCAGATGCACTCCAACAAGGAGAACCCTGTTGAGGAGATCACCGCAGGTCACATTTACGCTGCGATTGGTCTGAAGGACACCACCACTGGTGACACCCTGTGCGACCCTGCACACCCGATCGTCCTCGAGTCGATGACCTTCCCCGATCCCGTGATCTTCGTGGCTATTGAGCCCAAGACCAAGGGTGACCAGGAGAAGATGTCCACCGCTATCCAGAAGCTTTCCGCTGAGGACCCCACCTTCACCGTTTCGCTGAACGAAGAAACCGGTCAGACCGAAATCGGTGGTATGGGCGAGCTGCACCTGGACATCATCGTTGACCGTATGAAGCGTGAGTTCAAGGTTGAAGCTAACGTTGGTAAGCCTCAGGTTGCTTACCGCGAGACCATCAAGAAGGCAGTCGAGAAGGTCGACTACACCCACAAGAAGCAGACCGGTGGTTCCGGTCAGTTCGCAAAGGTGCAGGTCTCCTTCGAGCCCCTGCCCCTGGATGGCGAAGAGCTGTACCTGTTCGAGGACAAGGTCACCGGTGGCCGTGTTCCTCGCGAGTACATCCCCTCGGTCGACGCTGGTATCCAGGACGCTATGAAGTTCGGTGTCCTCGCTGGCTACCCGATGGTGGGCGTGAAGGCAACCCTGATCGACGGTGCTTACCACGACGTCGACTCCTCCGAAATGGCGTTCAAGATCGCTGGTTCGATGGTCTTCAAGGAAGGCGCTAAGCGCGCTAACCCGGTCCTGCTCGAGCCGCTGATGGACGTTGAGGTTCGTACCCCCGAGGAGTACATGGGCGACGTTATCGGCGACCTGAACTCCCGCCGTGGCCAGGTTCGTTCCATGGAGGACGCATCCGGCGTTAAGATCATCAAGGCTATCGTGCCCCTGACCGAAATGTTCGGTTACATTGGCGACCTGCGTGGTAAGACCCAGGGTCGTGCAGTGTTCTCGATGGCATTCGACAGCTACGGCGAGGTTCCCAAGAACGTCGCTGACGAGATCATCCAGAAGAGCCGCGGCGAGTAATTTTCGCGTCTCACCCGTGGGCCACGGGTCAAAAACCTGTGGCCCACATCAAAATTTTCAATTAAATCCATTATTGAGAGCATGAACAGTTTCATCTCTGCGGCGTAATCCGCTATTGTAGACGCTAGACCGTTTTATAACGGGATGCGCCGGAGCGAAGATCCGCGTGCATGTTTTCAATCGTTCTAGGAGGAACACTCTTGGCTAAGGCTAAGTTCGAGCGCTCCAAGCCTCACGTTAACGTCGGTACCATTGGTCACGTTGACCACGGTAAGACCACCCTGACCGCAGCAATCTCCAAGGTTCTGGCTGACAAGTACCCGGACCTGAACGAGAAGCGCGACTTCGGTATGATCGACTCCGCTCCCGAGGAGCGCCAGCGCGGTATTACCATTAACATTGCTCACATCGAGTACCAGACCGAGAAGCGCCACTACGCACACGTTGACGCTCCCGGCCACGCTGACTACGTCAAGAACATGATTACCGGTGCGGCTCAGATGGACGGCGCAATCCTCGTGGTTGCTGCTACCGACGGCCCCATGGCACAGACCCGCGAGCACGTTCTGCTCGCTCGCCAGGTTGGCGTCCCCACCCTGCTGGTTGCACTGAACAAGGCAGACATGGTTGACGACGAAGAGCTCCTCGACCTCGTCGAGATGGAGGTCCGTGACCTCCTCTCCTCGCAGGAGTTCGACGGCGACAACGCCCCTGTCATTCGCGTTTCCGCACTGAAGGCTCTCGAAGGCGATCCCGAGTGGGTTGCTAAGATCGAGGAGCTCATGGACGCAGTCGACACCTACATCCCGGACCCCGTGCGTGAGAAGGACAAGCCCTTCCTCATGCCCATCGAGGACGTCTTCACCATCACCGGTCGTGGCACCGTTGTTACCGGTCGTGCAGAGCGCGGTACTCTGAAGCTGAACTCCGAGGTCGAGATCGTTGGTATCCGCCCGATCCAGAAGACCACCGTTACCGGTATCGAGATGTTCCACAAGCAGCTCGACGAGGCATGGGCAGGCGAGAACTGTGGTCTGCTGCTGCGTGGTCTGAAGCGTGACGATGTTGAGCGTGGTCAGGTTGTCGTGGAGCCGGGCTCCATCACCCCCCACACCGAGTTCGAGGCAAACGTCTACATCCTCTCCAAGGATGAGGGTGGCCGTCACAACCCCTTCTACTCCAACTACCGTCCTCAGTTCTACTTCCGTACCACTGACGTGACCGGCGTTATCACCCTCCCCGAGGGCACCGAGATGGTTATGCCCGGTGACAACACCGAGATGACCGTTACCCTGATCCAGCCCATCGCAATGGAAGAGGGCCTCGGCTTCGCTATCCGTGAGGGTGGTCGCACCGTTGGTTCGGGTCGTGTTACCAAGATTCTGAAGTAATTGCCGTAAATTTACGACAATTCGCTAAAGATCTGCCGGAGGGGAAACCCTCCACCAGGTAGCGATACTCAAGGGCCCCCGCATCTGCGGGGGTCCTTTTGTTATGCCCTTGTGAAGAAGCGCAGGAAGGCTGAAGCTCTGTCTGCTTTTCTGCAGCGCCCCCATGCACAAACAGCGGTCGTGGGGTGTTATAGCAGCTTCTGAGAGCTTCTGAGAGCCCCCTGAAAGCTTCTAAGAGGCTCTGAGAGCTTCTGGAGGGGAGACCAGAGAATAAAGCCCGGACGCCACGGTAGAAAACGCCAAAGTTAAGGGTTGCGAGAGCGATCTATGCTGTGCAGCTGATATTTCTTCTTAGAGACTTGGCAAGGGCCTCCTGTAGCCCTGCGCTCCGACGCCGGGATTGCAGTTACAAGCCACAGCGAATCTTCTCATTTCCCTCGTACTGCGAGGCCTTACGCAGTCCTAGGTGCAGAAGAACGTTAGCCCTCTATAAGTGACTCAGGAGCCACACAAGCGTTTTGCAGAGAACAAATTGAGAGGGGAGACGATAGGGGATCTGAGAAGCGAAGAACCAAAGATGTTTTCTTGGTGTGGAGGAAAACTATAGCTGGTTGCTTGAGAGTAAAGAAAAACGGTTCCCAGCCTGAAGGCTGGGAACCGCAATTCGAATGACTGCCCCTCGGAAGGGACATAGGTAATCCTACTACAGAATGCTGTAGGAACAGAATCTATACCTGCAATAGGTTAGATATTTTCTCCGTCACGAGGCTGGTGGCTCTGCGGAGCAACCTGGTGCTGCTGTACCTGAGCGTTAGCTACCTGATTCTGAGGGTAGGTACCTTCACCCTGGGGCTCGCGGGGGTAGTCAACAAACTGAGCGGGACCCTGCTGGGATGCCACAGCATCCTGCTTATTCTGTCGAGCCAGCAGACGCCAGATAACGCCAGCGATGAGCAGAATAGAGATGATGAACAGGGTGAGCGGGTTCAGACCGTTGAGCAAAATCGCTAGGTCGAGGGTGACCAGGGCGGTTGCAATATAGGTCCAGACTCGGTCGAGTAGCAGAGCACTCAGGAGGGTTAGGGCGATGCCGAGTACCAGCACCACGATATCCGGACCGTCGGCAGGAACTGCCCAGGTTACCAGGGTGAGGAATACCTGCAGACCCAATGCCCAGTACAAGGGAGCGTCCGATATCTGCGTGTCCAACGGCTTCTTCGCAATGAGGTTGCTGAGGACCTTTGCAGCGGTGAACGCCAGGAGTGTCAGAAGAGCAACCTCAAGAATCACGCTCAGCGGGTTGTAGGCTAAGTAATCAAGGACCAGGCGGGCAATGAAAAGGCTGAATGCAGCGGTACCAATAGCCGGTAGGTTCTTAGGCTTAGAGACCGATACGAAGGACAGAGCAAACAAACCCCAGAGAAGGGCGTTGAGTTCCACCTGCTGGTAATCGAAAATCAAGCCGAAGAACGTAATAAATCCCAATGCATACAGTGCCGGAATCATAAGCAATGTATTGACCGGAGCGTAGATGGCTTGGGTCAGGGGACGGCGCGGCATAAAACGCGGATAGGGCGAACCCAACGGACCGTGCATCGGTAGCTCAACCGTCCTATTACCGGCAGGGACAGAGATGTACGGGCGAATAGTAGCCTTTGCGCCAGAGACCTCGACCGGGAGCGTGACCTTCAGAACGAAAAGGATAATAACGGCGAGCAGGACGTAATAGCCCAGCAGAGTCATCTCAATCGTGCTTTCCCTCGTGTTGAAGAGATTCCACAGAGAGCCTACACAGAAAACGGTAACGCTGATGGAAGCACCAATCTGCATGTAAGGCACCTTGAAGAAGATTGCCACCACCCAGAGAACAATCAGGAGGGCCGGAGCAGCTACTGATAGTAGAAGCTGATCAATATCTGTCACGGTGTACCATACGCTCAGTACAGCGCCAAGGGTGAAGAAAGCAACGGCAGCGTATACCTCGTAGAATCGCTTGGAACGTGCATAGAGCAGCACGCTACACAGAGCTTGACCAGCCAGTAGAACAACGATGAGGAAGTTGACTACTGCATCCGTCACGTTGCCGCTGATGGCCAGCAGAATAACAGCCCAGCAGATGGGGAAACGAGCAATAGTGAGTAGCTCGGAACGGGCCGAAGAACCTGCAGCCATGAAGAGGCCAAGTGCCACGTAAATGACCGTCAGAACGGCAGGCAAAGCTACCGCAACATATTCTTTCTGCGGACCGAAGAGCAGATAGTGTCGAGAGCCAATCATAGCGATGACGAGAGTTGTGTAGAGCGCGATACGCACGGTGCTGACCACGGTGGAGCGGGCAGAACCAACAACATCCGGAAGTTGCAGGGCTCGACCCAGCAGCAGAGCGCTCAGAGTGCTGACGAAAAGAACAGCTCCAGCGAACAGCGAGAAACTGACCCAGAAGCGGTCATATACAGCACCATCAATAATGCTGATGCAATATCCTACAAACAATGCGAAAACGCCCAGGATGAGGTATGCCAACATCTCATTGAGTCGGTAGCCCACATTCTGCGCTGCGCCATTCTGAGAGAACGCAAAGGTCAATAGCGCGATAGCTGAGCAGACCATAGCAAACATCAGAAGCGACTCAGAGGTCCGCATCTCAGGGATGAGAGCAAGGAAAAGCTGAATCATGCCTATGGCATAACCAATATTGCTAAGCGTAGCTCCAGCAGTGCGCACCTCAGGGGCTTTGGCACTGAGCAGGTAGATAACAATAGCAGCGGCAAAGAAGAGGTAGAAAGTGCCCTGATTATTGGGGGAGAGGTACATGGCAATCACAGGAATGAGTGCCGCAAAAATCATGAGCACCAGAGGCTGAGCTGCCTTGCGATAGAGCAAAAAACTCACAATGCAGAGGACGCCAATAACCCAGGGGGCGGGGAAGAGCCCCTGCCGTCCTTCTGCATATGGGAGGAAAGCGCTCCAGCGTGTTACATGTACCGAGCCGTGAGTCGCATAGGCTGCGTAGAACGCATCCAGGACCGCCAAGAAGGAGAAGAAAACACCAACGCACGCGTCAACGGCAGGCAACCATGCCTTCTTGCCAGCGCGAGGCTGAAGAGCATCCTGAGCCCAGGGAATATGAGGCACCTGCTGATTCGGCACGGTATGATCCTCGTGAGAGTCAACGCCCTCACCAAGGTTCTGCTGCAAACGCGGAACAAAAGCGTATACGGAAATCACGTTCACAAACAGAACTGAAACAAAGAAAATACTGGGGAACCAGGGGCCGTGATTCGAATCCAGAAGGAAGCATAGGACTGAAGCGATGGGGTAGATACGTGCCTGAGCGTAGTAATCTGCCGTGCCGTTCAGCCAGGTGAAAAGAATGGCGTGAGCAGACATGACCGCAAAAGCAATACCCGCGTCCGTGTAGCTCAGATCGTTGGTGAAGAAGAAAATAGCGATGGCGGTAGCCGGAACGAAAATACGAGAAGAATCAACGAGACCTTCACGGATACCCTTCGGGGCAGCGTTCGGCGCAAAGTGCAGAATCAGTCCCAGTACGGTGGCAACAACGGTCAACGAGACAAAATACCAGACAAAAGGCAGGTAGGCGATTTTTGTTGCTGCTAGAGAGTCCGAAACGATAAACGAAATCAGCAGGTATGCCATCACGCGGTTACGCATGAGAGTGCAGGCTCCCACGATGGCGGCTGTGCCAACCAGGGAGGTGAGAAGCCAGATGTAACGTCCCTCCGTCCAAATCTCAAGGACATAGACGGCGATACCGGTCAGAGGAATAAACGCAAGACCGGTTGCTGCAAAAGAGTAAGAGGCAATCCGCAGACGCTCCACGAAACGGTAGGTGAGCAGACCAGCTCCGTAGAAGATAACTGCTCCAAGCGCCATTGCAAGGACGCGGAAGATAGCCGTTTCATCCTGAGAAGAAGTCACCGAGGTGACAAAAAGACCCGCGGCACCGATAAGCAGGAGCGAGCCAATGTACAGAACAATGTTGAGGAAGATGTCCTCATTGACTCGGCGTCGCGGTGCAGGAGGCTGAGTATGCGCACCCGCTAGGGACGGGGGAACATACGCTAGAGACGGGGGAACATACACGCCCAGACCCTGCTGCGGTTGCTGAACATGCTGGGGATTTTGAGATGAAGAGTGAGAGCTAGAGGATGCCTGATGAGGTTGTGTCGGCTGAGACATGGTTTCTCCTTAGGCTGTAGTGATACTTCTACGATACGAGAGTCTTTAGGCCTAAAAGCTTTATTAAGAGCAATAAAGCGCATGGAACTTACTGAAAGTAGATTGAAAGCTCCCTGAGAGTTGCATCGCGGGAGTACCCTCAGGTTGACAGAGATAGTTAAGTGTTCTTAAGCACTTAACCCGTGTTCGTATTGCATAAGGGCTCTATCTCTGAGAGAATTGACGACGTTGTCAAAGCGTCTACCTGCACTAAAGGTAGGCCCACGTATGACCCGGTCCGAAGGATGACGGGACGAGTTTGCCTAGAAAATAGGCGACACGCCCGAGTTCGGGGGTCGGTACTCAGGCGGGGTGAGGAACCCGGCAAAGCCGGATTCAGTCCGTTCTGAGTGGCGCACGTGATGAATATATCGCGTTCCTTAAGCGCTATAACAAAGGGGCAAAAGCTCCGATACAGGGAATACATCAAGAAAGAGAGTCCGACAGATGGCGGGACAGAAAATCCGCATCCGTCTGAAGTCCTATGACCACGAGGTCATCGATTCTTCGGCACGGAAAATCGTCGAAACGGTAAAGGGCGCAGGCGCAACTGTAGTTGGCCCCGTGCCGCTGCCGACCGAGAAGAACGTTTACTGTGTTATCCGTTCTCCCCACAAGTACAAGGACAGCCGCGAGCACTTCGAGATGCGTACGCACAAGCGTCTGATCGACGTTGTTGATCCGACCCCCAAGGCTGTTGATGCCCTCATGCGTCTCGACCTGCCGGCAGACGTAAACATCGAGATCAAGCTGTAGAGGATCGCATCTAATGACTAACAAATTCGAGCGCCAGGTGAAGGGCCTGCTGGGCACCAAGCTCGGCATGACCCAGGTCTGGGACGAGGACGGCAAGTTCGTGCCCGTCACCGTCGTCAAGGCTGATTCTAACGTTGTTACCCAGATCCGTAACCAGGAAACTGACGGCTACGAAGCTATTCAGATTGGTTTCGGTGCAATCGACTCTCGCAAGGTTACCAAGCCCCTGGCTGGTCACTTCGAGAAGGCCGGTGTTACCCCCCGTCGCCACATCGTCGAGCTGCGTACCGCAGATGCTTCTGAGTATTCCCTCGGTCAGGAACTGACCGTTGAGCTCTTCGAAGCAGGCCAGAAGGTCGACGTCGTTGGTAAGACCAAGGGTAAGGGCTTCGCAGGTGTTATGAAGCGTCACGGCTTCAAGGGTGTTGGCGCGTCTCACGGTCAGCACAAGAACCACCGTAAGCCCGGTTCCATCGGTGGCGCATCCTACCCCGCACGCGTGTTCAAGGGTATGCGCATGGCTGGCCGTATGGGCGCAGCACGTCACACTACCTTGAACCTGACTATCCAGGGTGTGGACGCAGAGAACAATGTCCTGCTGATCAAGGGCGCAATCCCCGGTCCCAAGGGCGGCGTTGTTCTGGTTCGTACCGCTGTGAAGGGAGCCTAATACATCATGGCTGTTAAGACCCTTAAGGTAGACCTGCCCGCAGAGATTTTCGACGCGCAGGCATCCGTGCCCCTGCTGCACCAGGTTGTCGTTGCACAGCTCGCTGCTGCACGCCAGGGCACCCACAAGACCAAGAACCGCGGCGAGGTTTCCGGTGCAGGCCGTAAGCCCTTCAAGCAGAAGGGCACCGGTAACGCACGTCAGGGCTCCATCCGTGCACCGCACATGACCGGCGGTGGCGTTGTTCACGGTCCGACCCCGCGTAACTACGCACAGCGCACCCCCAAGAAGATGATCGCCGCTGCACTGCGCGGTGCTCTCTCCGATCGCGCTCGTCACGACCGCGTCCACGTTGTCGAGAACTTCATCTCCGGTGAAACCCCCTCGACCAAGGCTGCAAAGGCTGCATTCGCAGCTATCACCGAGCGCAAGAACATCCTTCTTGTGATTGCTCGTGCAGAGGACGTTGTGGCTCTGTCCGCACGTAACCTGGAGAACGTCCACGTTCTGTACGCAGATCAGCTCAACACCTACGATGTGCTGGTTTCTGACGACGTGGTCTTCACCAAGGCAGCATTCGACGCATTCGTTGCTGCAGCTCAGAAGAAGGAGGGCGCTAAGTAATGAGCGTTTCCACCAAGTCTGTATACGACGTGATTATCGCTCCCGTCGTTTCCGAGAAGAGCTACGGTCAGCTCGACGAAGGTAAGTACACCTTCGAGGTCGCAACCGATTCCAACAAGCTGGAAATCAAGCAGGCCATCGAGAAGATCTTTGACGTCAAGGTTGCTTCCGTCAACACCATCAACCGTCAGGGCAAGCGCAAGCGCACCCGTTTCGGTTGGGGCGCTCGCAAGAACACCAAGCGTGCGATTGTGACCCTCAAGGAAGGCACCATCGACATCTTCGGCGGTCCGCAGGCATAGGCCCCGCGGAGACCACTTTAACGAAGGAAGAAATATCTAAATGGGTATTCGTAAGTACAAGCCGACGACCCCGGGTCGCCGCGGTTCGAGCGTTGCTGATTTCTCCGAGATCACCCGCTCCACCCCGGAAAAGTCCCTGCTTCGTCCGCTTCACAAGACCGGCGGCCGTAACAACACCGGCCGCATCACCACCCGTCACAAGGGTGGCGGCCACAAGCGCCAGTACCGTCTGATCGACTTCCGTCGTCACGACAAGGACGGCGTTAACGCACGCGTTGCACACATCGAGTACGATCCCAACCGTACCGCTCGCATCGCGCTGCTGCACTACTTCGATGGTTCCAAGCGCTACATCATCGCTCCGAACAAGCTCGCTCAGGGCGACATCGTCGAGTCCGGCCCCGCAGCTGACATCAAGCCCGGTAACAACCTGCCCCTGCGCAACATCCCCGTTGGTACCGTGATTCACTGTGTCGAGCTCCGCCCCGGTGGCGGCGCAAAGCTGGCTCGTTCCGCAGGTGCTTCTGTACAGCTGGTTGCTAAGGAAGGTAAGTACGGTCAGCTCCGTCTGCCCTCCGGCGAAATCCGCAACGTGGATGTTCGCTGCCGCGCAACCGTTGGTGAAGTTGGCAACGCTGAGCAGTCCAACATCAACTGGGGTAAGGCAGGCCGTAACCGCTGGAAGGGCATCCGCCCGACCGTCCGTGGTGTGGTCATGAACCCGGTTGACCACCCGCACGGTGGTGGTGAAGGTAAGACCTCCGGTGGTCGTCACCCGGTTAACCCCAACGGTAAGCCCGAGGGTCGTACCCGCCGTCCCAACAAGGAAAGCGACAAGCTCATCGTTCGTCGCCGTCGTACTGGCAAGAAGCGCTAAGGAGCCTGAAACATGCCTCGTAGTTTGAAGAAGGGCCCTTTCGTTGATCAGCACCTCTACCTGAAGGTTGCAGCTCAGAACGAGAAGGGCACCAAGAACGTAATCAAGACTTGGTCGCGTCGCTCGATGATTATCCCCGACATGCTCGGTCACACCATCGCAGTGTACGACGGTCGCAAGCACGTGCCGGTGTTCATCACCGAGTCGATGGTTGGTCACAAGCTCGGTGAGTTTGCTCCGACCCGCACTTTCCGCAGCCACGTGAAGGACGACCGTAAGGGCAAGCGTCGCTAATCGGTTCACACCGATAAGCTAACGTTTCCCTTTCGGCAATAGACGAAAGAGAGATAGGCAATGGAAGCCAAGGCATCAGCGCGTTTCGTTCGCGTTACGCCTATGAAGGCCCGCCGTGTCGTCAACCTGATCCGTGGTAAGCAGGCGGAAGAGGCTCTGGCGATTCTGAAGTTCGCCCCCCAGGCAGCTTCGGAACCGGTATACAAGATCGTTGCTTCGGCAGTAGCTAACGCTCGTCAGAAGGCAACCCAGCAGGGTCTGCCCTTCCGCGAGGAAGAGCTGTTCATCAGCGAAGCATTCGTGAACGAGGGCCCGACCATGAAGCGCATTCAGCCCCGCGCTCAGGGTCGCGCATACCGAATCAACAAGCGCACCAGCCACATCACCGTGGTAGTTGCTACCCCGGAGAAGGAGGAGGACCGCTAAATGGGTCAGAAAATTCACCCGAACGGTTTCCGACTGGGCATCACCACTGACCACGTCTCCAAGTGGTTCGCTGATTCCAACAAGCCCGGCGAGCGTTACGCTGACTTCGTCCGTGAGGACGTAAAGATCCGCGAGCTCCTGGCAAAGAACCTGGATCGCGCAGGCGTTGCAAAGGTCGAGATCGAGCGTACCCGTGACCGCGTGCGTGTGGACATCCACACCGCTCGTCCCGGTATCGTGATTGGCCGCCGTGGCGCAGAAGCAGACCGCATCCGCGGCGAGCTCGAGAAGCTCACCAACAAGCAGATTCAGCTGAACATCCTCGAGGTTGCTAACCCCGACCTCTCCGCTCAGCTGGTTGCACAGAGCATCGCAGAGCAGCTCGCATCGCGTGTTGCATTCCGCCGTGCAATGAAGAAGGCAATCCAGTCCGCACAGCGTGCAGGCGCAAAGGGTATCCGTATCCAGTGCTCCGGCCGTCTGGGTGGCGCTGAAATGTCCCGTTCCGAGTTCTACCGCGAAGGCCGTGTGCCCCTGCACACCCTGCGTGCGAACATCGACTACGGCTTCTTCGAGGCTAAGACCACCTTCGGTCGCATCGGCGTGAAGGTCTGGATCTACAAGGGCGACCTGACCGACAAGGAGCTGGCAGCTCAGCAGGCAGCAAACAACCGCCGTGGCAACCGCCGCGATGGTGACCGCCGCCGCCAGGGCAACCGTGGTCCTCGTCGCGAGCGCCGCAACGAGAACGCTTCGGCAAAGGTCGAGGCCAAGACTGCAGAGAACGGTGAGGCATAAATGCTTATTCCCCGTCGAGTAAAGTACCGCAAGCAGCACCACCCCAAGCGTAATGGTCTCGCAAAGGGCGGCACCGAGGTTAGCTTCGGTGAGTGGGGCATTCAGGCCCTGTCGCCCGCATACGTGACCAACCGCCAGATTGAGGCTGCACGTATCGCAATGACCCGTCACATCAAGCGTGGCGGTAAGGTCTGGATCAACATTTATCCCGACCGTCCGCTGACCAAGAAGCCTGCTGAAACCCGTATGGGTTCCGGTAAGGGTTCGCCCGAGTGGTGGGTCGCAAATGTCAAGCCGGGTCGAGTCATGTTTGAACTCTCCGGTGTGTCCGAAGAAGTGGCTCGCGAGGCAATGCGCCTGGCAATCCACAAGCTCCCGATGAAGGCACGTGTTGTGCGTCGCCGCGAAGGTGGTGAATAAGCGAGATGGCAGTAGGATCCAAGGACCTGAGCATCGATAAGCTCGCAGAGCTCTCCAACGAAGAGCTGGCTGCAAAGCTGAGCGAAGCGAAGAAGGAACTCTTCAACATCCGCTTCCAGGAAGTCACCGGTCAGGCTAACGCAGGTCGTCGCCGCACTATCAAGCGCGACATCGCACGTATCTACACCGTGCTGCGTGAGCGCGAGCTCGGTATTCGTCCCGCAACTGAAGGTGAGTCCAAGTGAGTGAAGTAAAGAACGAAGAGCGCGGCTACCGCAAGACCCGCCGCGGCTACGTTGTCTCCGACAAGATGGACAAGACCGTTGTCGTCGAGGTCGAGGACCGCGTAAAGCACGCACTGTACGGCAAGGTCGTTCGCCGTAGCTCCAAGATCAAGGCACACGACGAGCAGAACACTGCTGGTATCGGTGACCTCGTTCTGATTGCAGAGACCCGTCCGCTGTCTGCTTCCAAGCGTTGGCGCGTCGTGGAGATCCTCGAGAAGGCTAAGTAAGCCCTCTAAGGACTCTCTGCTAGAGCAGTAAAAGAACCCCTCTCCTACTTCGGTAGGAGAGGGGTTCTTTGCGTTTAACTTTCGTGCGAGAGAAACCCAGGAAAAACCCTGGCGGACGTCCTATGGCATGGGCTAATGACAGGCCCTAAGACAACATCCTTCATAAATGTCTTGATATGTCATACGAGAAAGAAATATTTTTCTCTCGATGTGATGGCGCAATCCATGCGTAGACGCTGTAAGAGAAGAAAGCGCATGTGGAGACGGAATAGCAGCGAAAAATGAAAAATAATGCGTGAGTAAGGTACCTAGGAACTTATGACATTCGATGAACAGCACTTGAAAACAACCTAATGAGGCACTTATTATCATCTTTATAGTTGCTTAGCGTAACCTTGCCTAATAATCAGCGAGGTGGCTTTGCATCTTCCGGAGGTTGCACGACCTTTGGAGAAGTACCACTACATATCATCGAGGATCAGCATGACTTCTTCACACAAGCCCTCACGTAAGCTGCTCGCCATTGCTGGCGCACTTTCCGTTGTTGCAGGCTCTTTCGCTACCGTTCCCGCTACCTTCGCGGCGAACGTCTCCGCATCCGTTCCCGGCGGGAATTCCCAGACCTCTACTGAGGAATGCCGCCACATCGCAGTGAGTGCTACCCAGTACCAGGGCCTGCCCGGCCAGTACCAGCTGGCATACTCGGCAGCAACCTCCTTCCTCTACACTTCCTTCTCCTCCGGACGCCCGCCGATTCTGACCGGTGGCGTCGGCGCCTGGAACGTTGCCTCCACCCCGAGCCTTGCCACTGTCTACCAGTTCCCGACCACGGACTTTACTGCACGTGGTGCTACCGAACCGACCGGTAAGCAGATTGAATCTCCCTACGGTATCGCCTACGACGAAGCAACCGGGTACGTATGGGTGACCCAGACCCGTGTCAACAAGGTATCTGTCTTCGATCCCGCGACCAACAAGATTATTTGGAGCAGTGCAGAAGGCGACGTCAACCACCCGCGTGAGGTACGTATCGACTCCTCTAGCGGCAAGGTATTTGTCTCTGGCTCCGGTGGCATTAGTGTCTTCGACACCACCCTGCACGCCCTGGTCAAGAAGATTGATTTCACCGACGCCAAGGGCGAATCTGACATCGCAATGAACATGCACGTAGATTCCGCTGATGGCAAGCTCTACGTGCCCTCCCTGAGCGCCGGCACCGTTAAGGTGATTGACACCAAGAGCTACGAGGTCGAGAAGACCATTCAGTTGCACAAGGAAAATGCTGAAGCTGCTCTGAACCCCTCGGACGTTACTATCGACAAGTCCCTGAAGGAAATCTACGTCAGCTCCCAGGGCGACCGTAAGGGCACTAACTCCGGTATCACCGTTTATGATCTGGAAACTGGTGCCTACAAGAAGACCATTCCTTTCGGTACTCAGGCCCTCGCCATCACCTCCGACGAAGCCCGTGACCTGCTGTACGTGACCGATTACGGCACCGGTAATGTCGGCGTTGTTGATGCACGAACCGGCACCGTTGTTTCTCAGGTATCTACCGGTGCAACTAGCGGCGCAAATGATGTTCTGGTCACCGCAGACGGCAGCGCATACGCTGTAGCACGCAGCATCGAAGGTGCTTCCGCTATCGAAACCGACTACACCATCGATAAGACCACCGGTGAATACCGCACCTCTAGCACCGAGCCCAAGGGCACGGACAACGCAGATTCCCCGATCACTCCCGGCGTCATGGTGAAGATCAACACCACTGTTGAAAGCACCGCGAAGCCTGCTGCACAGACTTCTTCTGAAGAACTGGTGAAGACCTACGCCGACGGCGCTAAGCTCTACGCGGTGAAGGACTGGACCACCGGCGAAACCCTGAAGCTGCGTGGTGAAGGTTTCAAGACTCAGGACGGTTCAAAGGGCTCCGTACTCGCGGTTAAGCTGAACAAGGGGCGCATCTCCGCGAAGGAAGAGCCGAAGTTCAACGGTGCTGATGGTAACAGCGCAGGCGTCTGGGCGTACATTCAGGCAGACGAGAACGGTAACTTCACTGCTGAGCTGCCGTACCCGACCACTGAGAACTCCAACCTGACGGAAAACCTGAAGGCCGGCGATAAGGTATCGGTCTTCCTGCTCTCCGGCTCCATGGTTGAAGGTGATACCGCACGTGGTGGTGAGGCGCTCTCCGCAACTGTTGTAGAGAAGAAGGCAGACACCGCTGAGACCTGCGCACCGGCAGAAACTACCCAGGTTGCTGCTGCTCCTTCTGGCGTGACTACCACTTACCCCGCCGGCACTAAGCTGAGCCTGCCTGATAGCAACGAGCCCACTCCGGCTCCGAGCGAGTCTGCAAAGCCCGAGCCGACTACTCCGGCTCCGAGCGAGTCCGCAAAGCCCGAGCCGACTACTCCGGCTCCGAGCGAGTCCGCAAAGCCTGAACCCACCACCCCGGCACCCTCCGAAAGTGCAGAATCCAATGAGGTTGTACACGAGTACAAGGATGGCGCAAAGGTCTACTTCCCCAAGACCTGGGATGGTCAGAAGCTGACCTTCCGCGGTGAAGGCTTCAAGACTCTGGACGGTAAGGGCTCCGTTATCGCCGTCAAGCTGAACAAGGGCGCTATTTCTGCGAAGGAAGAGCCGAAGCTCGAAGGCGTTGAAGGCAATAGCGCAGGCGTCTGGGCTTACATCAAGGCGGACGAAAACGGTAACTTCACCGCAACCATCGACCGCCCCACCGTGGCAAACTCTAACCTGACTGAAGAACTGAAGACCGGCGATAGCGTTGCTATCTACCTGCTCTCCGGTTCTCTGGCGGAGAACGATAACGTGCGCGGTGGTGTGGCTGCAGAGTACACCTTCAGCGTAGATAACCAGGCACCTGCGCCGAAGGCCTCTGAACCGACGGCCTCCGAGTCGGCTAATGCACCTGTAACTGATCCTTCTGCTGCTCCGTCTGCAGCTGCAGATTCCAAGGAACAGGCAAAGGACCAGTCTGCTAAGGATCAGTCCAAGGCTCCCGCGGATTCTTTGAAGTCCGAGGCACAGAAGAAGGACAGCACCGCTCCGAAGACCTCCGGCTCTTCGTCGCAGAATGTCGCCTCTTCCAGCAATGGCTCCACCTCTTCGAACTCCTCGAAGTCTTCACTGGCTAACACCGGTGCTTCGGGCGTCGTCGTTGCAGCTGGAATTGGTGTTCTTGCCCTGGTCGTTGGCGCAACTGTGCTGGTAGCACGTCGCCGCAAGGCATAGTCCGCACTCCACGGTAGCCCACGATACTGCCGGTTGGTAGTGGCGAAAGAGGTAGAGCGGGATCTGTTAGATATTCAAGAACCCGATTGACTCTCTGAAACTGCCGATACACATTGAAAGGGGCGGTACCCATCGCATCGATGGGTACCGCCCCTTTCATTTTGCCCATATGCCTGTTACTTAGGCGGAAGACCTAGGTCAGGTTCAGAAGTAACGGGGGGGGGAGAGAGAGAGAAGAGAGAGAACTGGAGGAGGGGGAGATGTCACCCCTGTACTCGTGCCCGCTCTTATTTGACGAGTTAACAGCCCCCAAAGAATGAAATGTAGGGTTCTAGCGCCTCAGATACAAAGAAAACCCGCACCGAAGTGCGGGTTTAGTGTCAAGCGAGGTTCGGTCCCTAGACAAACGGATTAGCGAGGAAAAAGGGACCCAAGAAATCTGTCCGATAAGGACCGAACCTCTTATTTGACGCATGCGTCTCTTCTATTATGGTACATCTCGCTGATTTTCGCACCTTGAAGCGCGTTTTTTACTAAAAAACTTGATTTTTGAAAAAACAACCCTTAATTTCTAAATTTTTAAGCAGATTTTTCAGAACGCCGCTTCGAGGGGGGTAGAAGTGACGAAATATTACGAAATCCATGGCTCTAGATGCCTCAGGATAAGCATATAAATCCTATATGCCGTCAATATATCTAGATTGATGTCTATTGTGATGAATATATGCAGAATGTGAAGCTTTCATTGAGTAAATCTGCCCTGCTCAGAGCCTAGGAGGAGAGTATTATGTGCTACCGGTACAGGGTGTCTTAATCACGAATAGTGTAGTGCACGGACTGCGCTAGAAAAGCCTCAAAGTGGAGGTGAAGCGTAAGATGTATAGCAGAAAGCTCCGGATGCTAAGCTCGCAAAATATGAGGCGAGCTAGCCTCCAAACTACACAACTTTGGAGATACCTATGGTTCCCTCTGCTGCTGCAGAAGAACAGAAGAATACGCTGGACGCCAAGCGTTTTTCTGTGGGTCGTTCTGCGGGACTCGCCGGCCAATATCAAGTGGCATACAATCCTGAAGAGAACACTCTTTTTGTTAGCGGAAGCTTCAATCACACCAAGACCCACGGTACGCTCTGCGCCACAATCGCTCGCATAAACGCGGATACCCTGCAGATTGAGAAGACAGCTGTTCTTCCTGCCATCCCGGATAATAACCCCGAACTAGAAAACCTCTTCCAGATTCAAGCTGCCTATGGTCTAGCCGTAGACAATCAACGGGGGCTTCTTTGGACCGGAGGAACCCGTACAAACTCGGTAACTGCATACTCCCAAAAAGACCTATCGCTCGTATGGGACTCTCTCGCTCTGGGGGTGGAGATGCTGACTCCGCGCGAGCTATATGTTGCACCTAATGGCACCGTACTCGTTACCGGAATGGGCGGTTACCAGGTAATCTCTGCATCCACCGCGGAGGGGGAACGCACGGTTAGTCCCCTTCAAGGGGAAGGTCCTGCCATGCTACTAGGACCCGTAGCGGATGAAGCTCGTAGCCGCCTGTACATCCCGAATATTATGCGCGATGAAATCTGGGTTGTGGACATGAATACCTGGAAGCTCGTGCGCAAGCTACCTGTAACTGCTGGGGAAGACCCCAATATTCCAGTCGGCGTTCACGGTATAGAAATCGATTCGACGCGCGATGAGCTTTATATCTCTGCGCAAGGGCGTGAGGGTAAAAACGGTGGTCTCTACGTTCTGAGTTTTGAGGGTGAGCACCTCGCTTATCTTCCCCTCGGCAAAATGCCCACCGATATCTTGCTCGATTCAGAACGTCATCTGCTCTATGTCGCTGACTTTGGGGGTAAGGGAGAGCCTGCAGTTGCTGGCGGCGGAACCATCACTGTCATTGACACGCTCAATCGAACCATCATCGAGACCTTGCAGGTGGCCCCGACCCGTATTAACCACCAGGTCCTGCTGGAGGATGGGAGCGTCATTGCTATCGACAAGGCAGGGGACTACCCCGCGGTTGAGGTTCCCTACGTACTGGATGCGCGCTCTGGCAAATACTACGAGGCTGCAGAAGAGAACCGGCCGGGAGAAGATTCTCGCCCTATTGTCCGTGACGGTATCGCGAAAGTATATGTGTCCTAGCTACTGAGTGAAGAGCACTTGAGGGCAGCCGATATATCAATGCAGTCGATATATCAATGTAGTGCGTGCCGTGCTCTAGTGTTGCGTGCATCCCTGCGCAGCGGGGACTAGGGTTGGGGTGGTCTCTTGCCAGTACTGCGGCAAGTCTGTCGTGGAGGGACATTAAAGCGTAGTAAAATATAAGTATCTATCATCCTTGTTTGACACATTGTTTGATAGATTTCTCGAGGCCCCTTCAGTTTCTTATGCGTCAGGAACTATACGAAGGGGCCTCCTGCTTTAAGTGTCAAATAAGGGTCCATCTCAGTCGATAGTGATGTGGGATATGGGGTTTTTGCTCCCTAAACCCGACTATCCCGGGAGATAGGGTGGGGGAGACTGAAATCATAGTTGGCTAACTATTGCGCTACGTACCTGCTTCCTGTACAGTGTTAAGACTGTGTGGCTGTATCCAAATAGCCGCGCAACCACGGGCTTCTCGTGCCAGTGCATAATGCCGCTACTTACGGGTGGGATACGCCCGCTTCACGCGGGTCCAAATGCTTCTGGCATGGGTTTGCCCCAGGCGTTTCCGCTAACCCCTTCCACAGAGATGGGGCCCGGGGCGTCAACCAATCCCGTAAAAATGTTCCGCAAGGCTGGCTCGCGCCTAAAGCGAGTCGGAACCGGCGAGACGACAGGAGAAATATGATTCAGCAGGAGTCGCGACTGAAGGTCGCCGACAACACTGGTGCGAAGGAAATCCTGACCATCCGTGTTCTCGGTGGTTCCTCGCGTCGCTACGCAGGCATTGGCGACATCATTGTCGCAACCGTCAAGGATGCAATCCCCGGCGGTACCGTAAAGAAGGGTGACGTTGTCAAGGCAGTCGTCGTCCGCACCAAGAAGGAAACCCGTCGTCCCGACGGCTCCTACATCAAGTTCGACGAGAACTCCGCAGTGATCCTGAAGAACACTGATGGTGATCCCCGTGGTACCCGTATCTTCGGCCCCGTGGGTCGTGAGCTTCGCGACAAGAAGTTCATGAAGATCGTTTCGCTGGCTCCGGAGGTGCTCTAATTCATGGCTAAGATCAAGTCCGGCGACCTGGTTCAGGTTATTTCCGGTGCAGATAAGGGCAAGCAGGGCAAGGTTCTGAAGGTTCTCCCCAAGGAAAACCGCGTGATTGTTGAGGGCGTCAAGGTCGTCACCAAGCACACCAAGGCTAACCCCCTGACCGGCGCAGCAGGCGGCATTCAGAAGGTTGAGGCACCGATCCACGTTTCCAACGTTGCGATTGTTGACCCCGAGACCAAGAAGCCGACCCGTGTTGGTTTCCGCCTCGAGACTGTAGAGCGTGACGGCAAGGAGCGCACCGTTCGCGTGCGCGTTGCTAAGCGTTCGGGTAAGGACATCTAATGACCGAAACCAAGATCACCCCCCGCTTCAAGACCAAGTACGCTGAGGTCGTCGTTCCCGCTCTGCAGGAAGAGTTCAAGTATGAGAACGTCATGCAGACCCCGAAGATTGTTAAGGTCGTCGTAAACATGGGTGTTGGCGAGGCAGCTCGCGACGCAAAGCTCATGGACGGCGCAATCCGCGATCTCACCGCAATCACCGGTCAGAAGCCGATTGTTACCCGCGCTAAGAAGTCCATCGCACAGTTCAAGCTGCGCGAAGGTATGCCCATCGGTGCACACGTCACCCTGCGTGGCGACCGCATGTGGGAATTCCTGGACCGCCTCGTCACCCTGGCACTGCCCCGAATCCGCGACTTCCGCGGCCTCTCGGACCGCCAGTTCGACGGTAACGGTAACTACACCTTCGGTCTGACCGAGCAGTCCATGTTCCACGAAATCGATCAGGACTCGATCGACCGCGTGCGTGGTATGGACATCACCGTGGTGACCTCCGCGAAGACCGACGAAGAAGGCCGTGCAATCCTGAAGGCACTGGGCTTCCCGTTCAAGACCAACTAACGACTACGTTGTAGGTCCAGACCCCGTTACCGCGGGGTAGGGAAACCACAACGAGGAAGGGCTAAAGCCCACAATGACTATGACTGATCCGGTCGCAGATATGCTGACCCGTTTGCGTAACGCAAACTCCGCATACCACGACACCGTATCCATGCCCTACTCCAAGCTGAAGTCTCGCATTGCTGAGATTCTGAAGGCTGAGGGCTACATCGCCGACGTGAAGGTTGAGGATGCAAAGGTCGGCAAGACCCTGACCCTCGTCCTCAAGTACGGTCCGTCCCGCGAGCGTTCCATCGCTGGCGTGCGTCGTATTTCCAAGCCGGGCCTGCGTACCTACGCAAAGTCCACCAACCTGCCCCAGGTTCTGGGTGGCCTCGGCATCGCAATCCTGTCCACCTCTTCGGGTCTGCTCACTGACAAGCAGGCTGCGAAGAAGGGCGTGGGCGGCGAAGTCATCGCTTACATCTGGTAGTCGGTTAGAAGAGAAAGGAAGAGAATAATGTCACGTATTGGACGTCTCCCCATCTCGGTTCCCGCCGGCGTTGAGGTTAAGGTCGATGGCAACCTGGTCACCGTTAAGGGCCCGAAGGGCGAGCTCTCCCACAAGGTAGCTTCCCCCATCACCGTGGCTCTGAACGAAAACGAGATCGTTGTATCTCGTCCGAACGACGAGCGCCTGTCTCGCTCGCTGCACGGTCTGACTCGTACCCTGATTCAGAACCTGATTATCGGCGTTACCTCCGGCTACGAGAAGAAGCTGGAAATTGTTGGTACCGGTTACCGTGTGACCCCGAAGGGTAACGACCTGGAGTTCGCTCTGGGCTACTCCCACCCGATCAACATCACCGCTCCCGAGGGTATTACCTTCGCAGTGGAGGGTGCTAACAAGCTGACCGTGTCGGGTATCGACAAGCAGCTCGTTGGTCAGGTTGCAGCAAACATTCGTGGTCTGCGTAAGCCCGATCCCTACAAGGGTAAGGGTGTTCGCTACGCAGGTGAGCACATCCGCCGCAAGGTCGGAAAGGCTGGTAAGTAAACATGGCTATCAAGTCGAAGGCAGCGCAGCGTGCACGTCGTCACGCTCGCATCCGCAAGTACGTTTCGGGTACCGCTGCGCGTCCGCGCCTGTGCGTCACCCGTTCGACCCGTCACATGTTCGTTCAGGTTATCGACGATGTCAAGGGCGTAACCCTGGCATCCGCTTCCACCATGGAAGCAGAGCTGCGTGCAGCTGACCTGGACAAGACCGCTAAGGCAAAGCGCGTTGGTGAGCTCGTTGCAGAGCGCGCCAAGGCAGCTGGTGTTGAGGCAGTCGTGTTCGACCGCGGTGGTAACAAGTACCACGGCCGTGTTGCAGCCGTTGCTGACGGTGCACGCGAGGGAGGTCTTGCACTCTAATGAGCGAGCAGAACGTAAAGGAAACTCAGGTGAGCGAAGCAGTAGTAGCTGAAACCGCTGAGACCTCCAACCAGCGCGAGGAGCGCCGCAACAACCGCGGCGAGCGTCGTGGCCGTGGTGAGCGCCGTAACAACCGCGCTCGCGAGGAGGAGAAGGACAAGTACATCGAGCGCGTTGTGACCATCAACCGCGTTTCCAAGGTCGTCAAGGGTGGTCGTCGCTTCAGCTTCACCGCACTGGTCGTCGTTGGTGACGGTAACGGCATGGTCGGCGTTGGCTACGGTAAGGCTAAGGAAGTTCCCGCAGCAATCTCCAAGGGTGTCGAGGAAGCAAAGAAGAACTTCTTCCGCGTTCCCCGCATCGAAGGCCGCACCATCCCGCACCGTGTGCAGGGTGAGGCAGCTGCAGGCGTTGTGATGCTCCGTCCGGCAACCGCTGGTACCGGTGTTATCGCAGGTGGCCCCGTGCGTGCAGTACTCGAGTGCGCAGGCATTCACGATGTGCTGTCCAAGTCGCTCGGTTCCTCGAACCAGATCAACATCGTTCACGCAACTGTTGCAGCACTCAAGGAGCTTGAGGAGCCCCTGGCAGTGGCAGCCCGCCGTGGCCTGCCCACCGATGAGGTTATCCCCAGCTACCTGCGCAACACCAAGTCTGAAAAGGCAGGTGCGTAGTAATGGCCAAGCGTATTCAGCCCAGCGACGCAAAGCTGGAAATCACCCAGGTCAAGTCCTATGTTGGTCAGAAGCAGAACATGCGCGACACCCTGCGTTCCCTGGGCCTCAAGCGCCCCGGCAACAAGGTAGTCCGCACTGCTGACCCCGTCACCGTTGGCATGGTTAACACCGTTGCTCACCTGGTGAAGGTTGAGGAGGTCAAGTAAAGATGGCAGAAGCTATCAAGATTCACGATCTGCGCCCGGCACCGGGTGCCCACAAGGCAAAGACCCGCGTTGGCCGCGGTGAAGGCTCCAAGGGTAAGACCGCAGGTCGCGGTACCAAGGGTACCAAGGCACGTTACCAGGTTCGTGCAGGCTTCGAAGGCGGCCAGCTGCCGCTGCACATGCGCCTGCCGAAGCTGCGCGGCTTCAAGAACCCCTTCCGCACCGAGTACCAGGTTGTTAACCTGGACCGTATCCAGGAACTGTTCCCCAACGGTGGCGACGTCACCGTCGAGGCACTGGTTGCTAAGGGTGCCGTTCGTAAGAACGAGCTCGTGAAGGTTCTGGGCAACGGCGAAATCTCCGTCAAGGTGAACGTTGTTGTCGACAAGGCATCGGCTTCCGCTATCGAGAAGATCGAGGCCGCTGGCGGTTCTGTAACCGTTAAGTAGTCTTCAAGACGAGAAAGCCCCCGTCCGTATACTGTACGGATGGGGGCTTTTTGCTGCTCGAAAAGACTCACAACAGGGGCATATTCCTGTATTCGCATATTTGTACGCTTGGTGTGCACCACATTTTGTGTTCAAAAATCACGCTAAGAGAATATAAAAGCTACATAATCCACAGTGAAGTTATCGTTACTCGCTCCAAACACGATAGACTGGAAGATGTGTTTACTGCGCCCTAAAACTCCTTGAGAGGGATGGGCGCCCCATAGACTTACAGGAGGACATGTGCTGAGCGCATTCGGGCGAGTCTTGAAGACCGCCGATTTGCGGCGTAAGCTGCTGTTTACCCTGGCAATGATTGTGCTGTACCGCGTGGGCACTTTCATCCCCGCGCCAGGCGTTTCCTACGGAAATGTACAGCAGTGTCTGAACGCCAATGTTACGAGCGGTGGCGTCTACGATATCGTCAACCTCTTCAGCGGTGGCGCACTGCTGCAGCTTTCGATCTTTGCCCTCGGCGTGATGCCGTACATTACCGCGTCCATTATCATCCAGCTGCTGCGCGTGGTCATCCCGCGATTCCAGGAGCTACACGATGAAGGCGCGCAGGGTCAGGCGAAGCTTACCCAGTACACCCGTTACCTGACCATCGCTCTTGCTCTGCTGAACGCAACCACCATCGTCTCGATGGCGCGCTCCGGCGTTCTGCTGGGTAACTGCCCCGGCATCATCCCCCAGGACGACGTACTGCACATCCTGCTGATTATCGTCACCCTGTGCGCAGGTACCACCGTCATCATGTGGATGGGTGAGCAGATTACCGAGCGCGGTGTTGGCAACGGCATGTCCCTGCTGATTTTCACCTCCATTGCATCCTCCTTCCCGAGCGCTATGGGCGCCATCCAGCGCACCCACGGTTGGGGTATCTTCGCAGCTGTCTGCGGTATCGGCCTGCTGGTTATGCTCGCTGTGGTTTACGTTGAGCAGTCCGTTCGCCGTATCCCCGTGCAGTACGCAAAGCGCATGATTGGTCGACGCACCATTGGCGGCACCAGCACCTACATTCCGCTGAAGGTCAACATGGCCGGCGTGATTCCGCTGATTTTTGCGTCTTCCCTGCTGACTCTGCCCGGTTTGATTGCCCAGTTCAACACCCCCACCGACGGCTCCACCCCGCCGGACTGGGTTAACTGGATCAACGCATACCTGGTGCGCGGTGACCACCCGCTGTACATTGTTCTCTACTTCTTCATGATTATTGGCTTCGCGTACTTCTACGTGGCGGTCACCTTCGACCCTGTAGAGGTAGCGGACAATATGAAGAAGTACGGTGGCTTTATCCCCGGTATTCGTGCCGGTAAGCCCACCGAGCGTTACCTCAGCTACGTACTCAACCGAATTACGTTGCCTGGCGCACTTTACCTGGGTGTAATTTCCATGATTCCCCTGGTAGCGCTTATCCTATTCAACGCAAACCAGAATTTCCCGTTCGGCGGCGCCTCGCTGCTGATCGTGGTGGGTGTTGGTCTTGATACTCTCAAGCAGATCAACGCTCAGCTCCAACAACGAAACTACGAAGGACTGCTCCGATGAACCGTCTGCTCATCGTCGGCCCTCCCGGTGCAGGTAAGGGCACCCAGGCCGTCAAGATCGCTGAAGCGCTGAAGATCCCCGCGATTTCCACCGGTGATATCTTCCGCAAGAACATCAAGGAAGAGACCGAACTGGGCAAGGAAGCAAAGTCGTACATCGACTCCGGCAACCTGGTTCCCGACTCCGTCACCAACAACATGGTGCGCGCACGCTTGGAGGAAAGCGATGTCGTCAACGGCTTCCTGCTCGACGGCTACCCCCGCAACACCTCCCAGGTGCACGAGCTGGACTCCATCCTCGAAGCCAAGGGCGAGAAGATTGACCGCGTTCTCCTGCTGGTCGCAGACAACGACGAACTCGTTGAGCGTCTGCTCAACCGCGCAGCAGAGCAGGGCCGCACCGATGACAACGAAGAGGTCATCCGCCACCGCCTGAAGGTCTACGAAGAAGAGACCGCACCGCTGATCGCAATCTACCGCGAACGCGGCATCGTCAAGGAAGTTAACGGCCTTGGCGAGATTGCTGAAGTCACCGAGCGCATCCTCGACGCTCTGAAGTAATCTTCTGCTGTACCCCCGCAACTTGAGGTGCATGATGCATCACAAAGACTTGCGGGGGTACAGTGCTGTCTGTAGAGTTCTAAGCTTGGGCGTACCGCCCCACATACCTAAGGAGCCAGAATGGCACGAGTCGAAATTAAAACCAACGCACAGCTTCAGCAGATGGCTCGTGCAGGCGTCATTACCAGCCGTGCACTTGATGCGGCAGTGGCGGCAGCGCGCCCCGGCGTAACCACCGCAGAGGTGAACGCCGCCTTTGAGCGCACCATGCTGGAACTGGGCGGCACCTCCAACTTCTACGGCTACTACGACTACCCGGCAACCGTATGCACCTCCGTCAACCACGAGGTTGTTCACGGTATCCCCGGCGACTACGTGCTCAAGGACGGCGACATTCTCTCCATCGACGGTGGCGCCTACGTTATTGACCCCGCAACCAACCGCCAGTGGCACGGCGATTCGGCACGCACCGTACTGGTTGGCAACGTGAGCGAAGCACGCGCCGAGCTCTCCGCCGTCACCCGTGAGGCAATGTGGCACGGTATTGCCGCTCTAGCAACCGCGAAGAAGGTCGGCGAAATCGGCCTTGCCATCGAAGCGTACGTGACCGAAGAATACGGCGATAAGTACGGCATTATTGAAGACTACGTGGGCCACGGTATCGGTTCCCAGATGCACATGGCACCGGACGTACTGAACTACGCTGTGCGTGACATGGGCCCGAAGATCAAGCCCGGTATGGCTTTCGCTATCGAACCGATGCTCGTCACCGGTTCCATCGAAACCAAGGTGCTCTCCGACGACTGGACTGTTGTGACCGTTGACGGCTCCGACGCATGCCAGTGGGAGCACTCCGTTGCTGTGCACAGCGAAGGTATCTGGGTACTGACCGCAGAAGATGGTGGCGCAAGCGAACTTGCCCGCTTCGGCGTAACCCCGGTTCCGATTCCTGCCTAAGCCCCACTAGGGGAGGGGCCCCACCTTTAGCTGCCCCACCTCCACTCGAAGAAGCCGGCGAACCCGGTCCGGTGCGTGATAGCGCATCCTAAAGCATCCACATCACAAGGAAGAAGCTCCATGAGCGAAACTCTCAATAGCGGCGAGGCAACCGCACCCGCTGCGACCAAGGTGCCGGTTGAAATCTCGAACGTTCGCCCCGCACCCGGACAGATCGCCCTGAAGGCACCGCGTCGTGCGAAGCCGCCCAAGCATATCGCTGACTTCGACATGGCTGGCCGCCGCGAATTTCTGAAGGAACTTGGCTACCAGTCGTTCCGTGCATCCCAGCTGTCCAAGCACTATTTTGAGCGCCTGGTCACTGACCCCGCTGAGATGACTGACCTGCCGGCTAAGGACCGCGAGCAGATGGTTGCTCAGGCGATGCCTCAGCTTCTGACCCCGGTCCGTACCCTCGAGGCTGACGGTGGTGACACCCTGAAGGTTGTGCACCGCCTTTTTGACGGTGCACTCATTGAGTCCGTCATCATGCGCTATGACAACCGAGTGACCATGTGCATCTCTTCGCAGGCTGGCTGCGGTATGAACTGTCCCTTCTGCGCAACCGGTCAGCAGGGTTTGACTCGTAATCTGTCCACTGCGGAAATTGTGGAGCAGGTCGTTGCCGGTGCCCGCTACCTGAAGCAGATGAAGGGCCTGGAAGAAGCAGAAGGCGGTTCTGAGGATACTCGTCCGCTGCGTGTTTCCAATATTGTCTTTATGGGCATGGGTGAGGCGCTCGCTAACTACAAGGCAACCATGGGTGCGGTGCACCGCCTGATTGACCCTTCGCCCGAGGGTCTCGGTATTTCTGCTCGCGGTCTGACCATGTCGACCGTGGGTCTGGTGCCGGGTATTCGTAAGTTCGAGATGGAGAAGCTGCCCATTACTTTGGCGCTGTCTCTGCACGCTCCGGACGATGAGCTGCGTGATGAGCTGATCCCGATTAACCAGCGTTGGAAGGTCGACGAGACTCTGGACGCTGCGTACGACTACTACCGTACGACCGGTCGTCGCGTCTCTATCGAGTATGCGCTGATTCGCGATATTAACGATCAGGGTTGGCGTGCGGATCTGCTCGGTAAGAAGCTGGCTCAGCGCGGCCGCGGCTGGGTGCACGTGAACCCGATTCCGCTGAACCCGACCCCGGGCTCGAAGTGGACGGCATCCCGTAAGGGCGTTGAGCAGAACTTCGTGGAGCGTCTGCGTGCTCACGGTATTCCGACGACTATTCGTGATACTCGCGGTTCCGATATTGATGGCGCATGCGGTCAGCTTGCCGCTAAGGAAGACTAAGTAACCGAGCTTTGACCGATAAGAGGTGCCCCTTTCCTTCGGACGGAAGTCCTTAAGACTTTCTGGAACGTGGGGGAGGGGCTTCTTCCTTTTAAACCTTAAGTGCCTGATGTCATAAAAATCACGGTTGTTTTTCCCTGGTCTTTGCCGTACAGTTAACAGTTGGTTGTTTGTGCCAGTGTTAAGTGCGCCTTAAAACGCCCCAGCACCTCACCGTGGTGAGCTCACAAACAGAAGATACATTTGCCCGCCGCAGTAGCGACGGGCACCGACGTTAGCGGAGGATATGGCTAAGAAAGACGGCGTCATCGAGATTGAAGGCTCTGTGGTTGAAGCTCTGCCCAACGCGATGTTCCGTGTTGAGCTGGATAACGGCCACAAGGTTCTCGCACACATCTCGGGCAAGATGCGTCAGCACTACATTCGCATCCTGCCTGAGGACCGAGTAGTAGTGGAACTGAGCCCCTACGACCTTTCCCGAGGTCGTATCGTCTACCGTTACAAGTAAACCCGAGATAAACGTCGCCCCTGGCGGCGTTTAAATCGTGTTCAAAGGGATAACGCAGTTCCCCAACGTAAGTGAGGGAACCTCTTATCTCGCCAGTAATCAAGTTGCAATCAAAAGGAATGCGATGAAGGTCAAGCCGAGCGTTAAGCCGATCTGCGATAAGTGCAAGGTGATCCGCCGTCACGGTGTGGTCATGGTGATCTGCGAAAACCCGCGCCACAAGCAGCGCCAGGGCTAATCCCTAGCAGCTGACTTCATAACCGCCCCAACAGAGGGCGGAATTGTCATAGGCACCGCTCCGAAGCAACGCCCAACGAGGCGACTTCGGATACCTCCGGACTCAGAGGCCGGGGACCGGGTAAGAATAACCCGGGCAGTGATGCTATAGACCTCTGGAAAACAACAAGGAGAAGCCAGTATGGCACGTCTCGCTGGAGTTGATATTCCCCGCGAAAAGCGCGTGGAAGTTGCTCTCACTTACATCTACGGCGTGGGCAAGACCCGTGCACACGAAACCCTCGCTGCTACCGGCGTCAACCCTGACACCCGCGTCAAGGACCTGACCGACCAGGAGCTCGTGGCACTTCGTGACTTCATCGAAGGCAACTACAAGGTTGAAGGTGATCTTCGCCGCGAGGTTGCAGCTGACATCCGCCGTAAGGTTGAAATCGGTTCCTACCAGGGCCTGCGCCACCGCCGCGGCCTGCCGGTTCACGGTCAGCGCACCAAGACTAACGCACGTACCCGCAAGGGCCCGAAGCGTACCGTCGCAGGTAAGAAGAAGTAAGCAACGTTGCTCTGTTGGATATCCCTATCCGACCAACGTATTAGAAAACCTTTGTAGGAGAATCAAAAATGCCTCCCAAGACTCGCGCTGCGGCAGCTCGTAAGACCAACCGCCGCAAGGTTAGCAAGAACATCGTTGCTGGTCAGGCTCACATCAAGTCGACCTTCAACAACACCATCGTCTCCATCACCGATCCCACCGGTGCAGTGATCTCCTGGTCCTCCGCTGGCGACATGGGCTTCAAGGGCTCCCGTAAGTCCACCCCCTACGCCGCACAGCTGGCTGCTGAGGCTGCTGCAAACCGCGCCAAGGAGCACGGCGTCCGCAAGGTTGACGTGTTCGTCAAGGGTCCCGGTTCCGGTCGCGAAACCGCAATCCGCTCCCTGCAGGCTGCAGGCCTCGAGGTCGGTTCGATCCAGGACGTTACCCCCGTTGCGCACAACGGTTGCCGTCCCCCGAAGCGCCGCCGCGTCTAATTAGGTCTCGACCTAATCCCTCGACGGGTACACTCCACGAGCTGTACCCGGAGAGTACAGACACCCGTCTGCTTCCTAAGATATGTTTTCCCCAACCTGTGGGCTCATATAGCGGAGCTCACCGAAAGGAAACAAAGTGCTTATTGCACAGCGCCCCACTCTGACTGAAGAGGTCGTAGCGCCCAACCGCTCGCGCTTCACCATCGAGCCTCTGGAGCCCGGTTTCGGCTACACCATGGGTAACTCCCTCCGCCGTACTCTGCTGTCCTCCATCCCCGGCGCCGCTGTTACCAGCGTCCGCATTGATGGTGTACTGCACGAGTTCAGCACCGTTCCCGGCGTGACCGAGGACGTCACTGAGATCATCTTGAACATCAAGAAGCTCTCCATCTCTTCTGAGAACGACGAGCCCGTCGTGGCCTACCTGCGTAAGCAGGGCGAAGGTGAACTGACCGCAGGCGACATCGAGGTTCCCGCTGGTGTGGAGATCCACAACCCGGAACTTCACCTGGCAACCCTGAACGCCTCGGCAAACTTCAACGCTGAGCTGGTTATCGAGCGCGGTCGCGGCTACGTGACTGCAGCTCAGAACAAGGTCGGCGATGGCGAGATTGGCCGTATCCCGGTTGACTCCATCTACTCCCCGGTTCTGAAGGTTACCTTCAGCGTGAACGCGACCCGTGTTGAGCAGCGCACCGACTTCGACAGCCTGACCCTGGACGTCGAAACCAAGGAAGCCATCGCACCGCGTGACGCCGTTGCTTCTGCAGGCAGCACCCTGGTCGAGCTCTTCGGCCTGGCACGTGAGCTGAACATTGCAGCTGAGGGTATCGAAGTTGGCCCGTCGCCCGCCGACGAGTCCATGGCCGCTGATCTGGCACTGCCGATCGAGGACCTGAACATGTCCGTCCGCTCCTACAACTGCCTCAAGCGCGAGGGCATCCACACCGTGGGTGAGCTCGTGACCCGCAGTGAAGCTGACCTGATGGACATCCGTAACTTCGGTGCTAAGTCCATTGACGAGGTCAAGGCAAAGCTCATCGAGCTCGGCCTGTCCCTGAAGGACTCCCCTCCCGGTTTCGAGCCTGCTGCACGCCCGCTTGATGACGAAGACGGTTCCGGCGAATAATTTCGACCGAATAGTTCACCCGGTTCCACCGGGATCAGTCAAACTTGATTCCCTAAGAGGCTCCGCTGCTGGGGCGTTAGGGAACGCAACTATGGAGATTTAACTATGCCTACTCCCACTAAGGGTCCCCGCCTCGGCGGTTCCCCGACCCACGAGCGCCACATGCTCAACAACCTGTCGGCGCAGCTGTTCCAGCACAAGCGCATCACCACCACCCTGACCAAGGCAAAGCGCCTGCGTCCGGTGGCAGAGCGCTTCATCACCTTCGGTAAGAAGGGCGACCTGGCTGCTCGCCGTCGCGTGCTGCGTTCCATCACCGACAAGTCCGTCGTGCACGAGCTCTTCACCGTTATTGCTCCGGCAATGGCAGAGCGCCCCGGTGGTTACACCCGCATCATCAAGATCGGTAACCGCAAGGGTGACAACGCTCCCATGGCAGTCATCGAGCTCGTCATGGAGCCTGTTGCAACCAAGGGTGCAGTCGCTGAGGCAACCAAGGTTGCTGAGAAGGCAGCTGAGGCTCCCAAGGCTGAAGCAGCTGAGGGCCTGCCCGCAGGTTCCCACGCACCCCTGGAGTCCGGCGAGGCTCCCGAGGGCTTCGAGGTTAAGGGTAACGCCGATTCCATGAAGTACCACGTGCCCGGTTCCCGCTGGTACTCCAGCACCAAGGCTGAAATCTGGTTCGACTCCGCTGAGTCGGCTGAGGCTGCAGGTTACGCCCCCGCAGGTGGCGCAGCAGCACAGAAGGTTTCCGAGTAATACGGATCCCAGCTGATTTAGGCTAAGCCTAAAATATGTCAATCCGCCGTCCACTATGTGGGCGGCGGATTGGCGTATCTGCATACTTTAAGATGAAGCTGTTCCTGAGGTATCTAATCTTCAAGAACCTTGCCAATGTTTTCGTACACTATCACCGCTGAAAGGCATACCAATGCAGAATGCTACTGCTGTAGAGAACCATGAAGAGCTGCTCTTTATTGCTACGCACCGCGTGCGAATTGATTGCGCCTATGACGGTTCCCTTTTCAGCGGATGGGCTGCCCAGCCGAACCTTGTCACGGTGCAGGGGGTCATTGAGAATGCCCTTGAACTGATTCTGCGTGCACCTCACCGCGTGGTAGTCGCGGGCCGAACCGATGCCGGTGTGCATGCGGAAGCCCAGACCCTGCATTGCGATTTGAATGATGAGGATTGGGCTCGCCTGCACGGTCGGACGGGGGAGGACGACCCGACGGCTGCCCTGGGTCGCCGCCTCACCGGTGCTCTGCAACGCTGCCTCTACGATGCGGAAGAGCAGCTGAACTTGCCGAAGAATGTCCGCGGTATTCTGCAGGGCGCTATTCAGATTCACCGGGTCGCTGAGGTTCCCTTCGATTTTGATGCGCGCTTCTCTGCCACCGGCCGGCGCTACGTTTATCGCATTGCAGATGGTGCGGCGGATGGGCCTAACCCTCTGCACCGCACCTACACTTGGGCGGTACCTGAGCATCTGGATTGCGCTGATCTTAACCAATCGGCGCAGCAGCTACTCGGCCTGCGCGATTTCCTTTCCTTCTGCAAGCCGCGTGAAGGGGCAACCACGATTCGTGAACTGCGAGAGCTGAGCTTTACTCGCACAGAAAGTGGTCTTATCGAGGTACGCGTGGTGGCTGATGCATTCTGTCATCACATGGTGCGTTCGCTTGTTGGCGCGTTGGTGCTCTACGGTACGGGCAAACGTGACGCCGACTGGTTGCGTGAGCGGATCGATAACCCGGGACGCGAGGCGTCGCTGACTCTGGCGCCTCCGCATGCGCTTGCTCTGGCTGAGATTTACTACCCTGCGCCGGAGTTGTATGGAGAGCAAGCTGAGCGTGCTCGAGCAAAGCGTGAAGGCCACGAGGCACAGAGTGCTTAACGCCCTGTGCAGGCTGAGTCCCGTCGCATGCTGAAAGTGGTGAGGGGCTCAATGGGGGAGTGCAACCGTCGAGGTGAATTACACGGATGGAATTTAAAATGTGTTTAAGGCAAAAAAGCCCTATTTTTAAGGCTTTGGCGGTGGATTAAGCACTCGACGTCCTGTATAGTCTTGATATGTTGTGCGTGTTCTACCCGAGCGCGCTCTAAATCGCTGTCTAGTTGCAGGACGTTAAGGCGGTATAGAGTACGGGCAGAACGGGCGGCAGCTCGGTCCTCACCCGGGTGTTCGTCATGCACGTAAGTAAAAGGCGCGATACCCAACTAAGCGCCGTATGTACATTTCGAGACAAAGGCCAATATTTTGCGCACTTATACTCCCAAGCCCGGCGAAGTCGAGCGCCAGTGGCACGTCATTGACGCCACCGACGTTGTTCTCGGCCGCCTCGCAAGCCAGACCGCTATCCTGCTGCGCGGTAAGCACAAGCCGACTTTTGCTCCCCACGTTGACACCGGTGACTTCGTTATCATCGTGAACGCTGAGAAGGTCGCCCTGACCGGTGCAAAGCTCGAGCAGAAGCGTGCATACCGCCACTCGGGTTACCCCGGCGGTCTGAAGTCCGTGAACTACGCAGAGCTGCTTGAGACCAACCCCGTTCGCGCGGTTGAGAAGGCTGTTAAGGGCATGCTGCCCAAGAACAAGCTTGCTGCACAGCAGCTCAAGAAGCTGAAGGTCTACGCTGGCCCCGAGCACCCGCACGCGGCACAGCAGCCCAAGACCTACGAATTCAACCAGGTCGCCCAGTAATTCGGGCCTACGAAGAAACAATAGGAGAAATCGTGGCTCAGAACGAAGAGCTGATCGTAGTCGAGGAAGAGCTGACCAGCTACACCTCGGAGTCCGCTGCTCCCGCAGCGGCTAAGGCAGCACGTCCGGCGCTGACCGTTGCAGGCGCAGCAGTTGGTCGCCGTAAGGAAGCAGTGGCACGCGTTCGCGTTGTGCCCGGTTCCGGCAACTGGACCATCAACGGTCGTAGCCTGGAAGACTACTTCCCCAACAAGCTGCACCAGCAGGACGTCAACCAGCCCTTCAAGCTCCTGGAGCTCGAGGGTGCATACGACGTCATCGCACGCATCAACGGTGGTGGCCCCTCCGGTCAGGCAGGTGCTTTGCGCCTGGGTATCGCTCGTGCACTGAACGAGATCGACCGCGAGAACAACCGCCCCGCACTGAAGAAGGCTGGCTACCTGACCCGTGACGCACGCGTCATCGAGCGTAAGAAGGCTGGTCTTAAGAAGGCACGCAAGGCTTCGCAGTTCTCCAAGCGTTAATCGCTGGTTTTCACGAAGCGTTACGCCCCGCTTCTCCCCTTTGGGAGAGCCGGGGCGTTTTGCGTATCTACCGGTCTTAAACGTTAAGGGTGCTTGTAACTGTTACGTTTGTTCATAGAAGAGCGCACCGGTAGAGTTAAAGAGTCAAAGCAGACAGGAAGAAAAGAGTACTCATGGCAGAGCAGAATCCCTCCACCAAGCCCGAAGAGCAGGCAGTGGAGGCTCCTCAGGCTGAAGCCCACCAGCACACCGCTGAAGGCGCACACGCACACACCGGTTCTGAGAAGAAACAAGCCATCAAGGAAGCCCTGAAGCCCCAGGCGCGCCGCACCTCCGTCGTTGAAGACTACTCGGCAGAGCTGGATGAAATGGCTTCCCTCACCCGTGCCCTCGGCAAGGACAAGAAGGACGACGAAACCTCTCAGGCATGGAAGAAGGGTTACCCCTACGACACCAAGCTCAGCCGTAAGGCATACGAGAAGGAAAAGCGTGCCCTGCAGATCGAGCTGCTGAAGCTGCAGCTCTGGGTTAAGTCCACCGGTCAGAAGATCCTCATCATCTTCGAAGGCCGTGACGCAGCAGGTAAGGGTGGCTCCATTAAGCGCTTCACCGAGCACCTGAACCCCCGTGGCGCTCGCGTTGTCGCACTGGAGAAGCCGACCGATATCGAGCAGACCCAGTGGTACTTCCAGCGTTACATCAAGCACCTGCCCTCCGGCGGTGAAATCGTCCTGATGGACCGCTCCTGGTACAACCGTGCCGGCGTTGAGCGCGTTATGGGTTACTGCACCCAGGCACAGTACTTCGAGTTCATGCGCGAAGTTCCGGACCTGGAGCGCATGCTGGTGAACTCCGGTATCCACATCATCAAGTTCTGGTTCTCCGTCACCCGCGAAGAGCAGCTCGCACGCTTCACCTCCCGCCGTACCGACCCGGTTCGTCAGTGGAAGCTTTCCCCCACCGACCTGGCCTCCCTGGACAAGTGGGACGACTACACCGCGGCGAAGGAAGCAATGTTCTTCTACACCCACACCGGTGACGCTCCCTGGACTGTTATCAAGTCCAACGACAAGAAGCGCGCACGTCTGGAAGCAATGCGTTACGTGCTCACCCAGTTCGATTACCCCGCCAAGGATGAGGCAGTCGTGGGCGAGCTCGACTCGCTGATTGTCCGCTCCGCATCCGACGTTTTTGAGGATGAGTCCGGCGACTCTCCCGACGGCTTCCCGGTCGTCAAGTAAGCGTCGATAAGTAAGGAAGAGTAAAAACTCAACCCTGTAGCGGTAACCACCAAACAGCTTGCACTATGAAGGTGCCTGTCTCTCTTTTCCAGCCTGGGAGCGGAGAGCAGGCACCTTCGCGCTTTTACGCAAAACCTTAGCTATGAAGCAGATATGTAGCCGTTGAAAATCACTTTCTGATTGTGAAGAATTTACGGTGTATACGCCTAAGCAGAGTTACTCACAACGTAAAATAAAAGGGTGACTGAACGACTTTTTGGAACCGACGGCGTACGCGGTCTAGCAAACGATGTAATTACTCCCGCCCTGGCTATGGAGCTCGCGCAGGCGGCTTCTATTGTTCTGGGTTTTGACACGGTAGAAGAGGGTGTACGCCCCCGTGCCGTGATTGCAAATGACTCCCGAGCCTCCGCAGACTTTATTGTCTCTGCAATGAAGGCTGGCTTCGCTAGCGCAGGTGTTGACGTGCTGGATGCCGGTATCGTCCCCACCCCCGCAGCAGCTTACCTGGTGGCACACACCGGTGCTGACTTCGGCGTGATGATTTCTGCATCGCACAACCCTGCAGCGGATAACGGTATTAAGTTCCTGGCCCGCGGCGGCCAGAAGCTGGAAGACTCCGTTGAGGACGCTATTGAGCGCGTCTACCGCGAGAAGTCCTTCCGCTACCCGACCGGTGGTGCTGTGGGTACTGTCAAGCCCCTGGAGAACGGTACCGAGGCTTACGTAAAGCACCTGGTCTCCACCGTGCCCGAAGACAAGCCCCTTGTCGGCATGAAGATTGTTCTGGACTGCGCAAACGGCGCGGCCTACGCGGCATCCCCGGCAACCTTCGAGGCGCTGGGCGCAGAGGTCATCGCACTGGCTGTAGAGCCCAACGGCACCAACATCAACGATGGCGTGGGCTCCACCCACCCCGAGAAGCTGCAGGCAGCTGTCGTTGAGCACGGTGCGGACCTCGGCATCGCCCACGACGGCGACTCCGACCGTTGTCAGGCAGTTGACGAAAAGGGCAACCTGGTAGACGGTGACCAGATTATGGCTATCCTGGCTGTTGCGGCTAAGCGCGAAGGTAAGCTCGCAAAGGACACCCTCGTCGCAACCGTGATGAGTAGCCTGGGTCTGGAGCTGTACCTGCGCGAGCACGGTATTACCCTCGGCCGCACCGCTGTGGGCGACCGCTACGTCCTCGAGTCTATGCGCGAGCACGGCTACAACCTTGGTGGCGAGCAGTCCGGCCACGTTATCATGAGCGACTACGCTACCACCGGTGACGGCGTTCTGACCGGCATCCAGCTGGCTGCAGAGGTCGCACGAAGCGGCCAGACCCTCTCGGAGCTGGCATCGCGCATGCAGCCCACCCCGCAGCGCCTGATCAACGTCAAGGGCGTTGACCGTGCAGCTGTGAAGACCAACGAGGCGCTCGCTGCTGCTGTGAGCGAGGCTGAAGGCGTGCTGGGTGAGAGCGGCCGTGTGTTGCTGCGTGCCTCCGGTACTGAGCCGCTGGTTCGTGTGATGGTTGAGGCTGCAACCCAGGAGCAGGCTGATGAGGTTGCTCAGCAGCTGGCTGACGTTGTGGCTAAGGAACTGGCACTCTAAACGTATTCTTCCCTAGCGGAGGATTGAGAAAGGGCTGGGAAGGTGTAGAGATACCTTCCCAGCCCTTCTGCGTTATCTGGAACGGGCGCAGGGGAAGAGGATGCGGAAAACCCCCGCATCCACGGGGGATACGGGGGTTTGAAACTTAGTGTTAGAAAACAGAGAAATTACTTCTTTGCCAGAGAGTCGCGGATCTCCTTGAGGAGTGCGATCTCGGTCTCTTCCTCTTCTTCCTCTTCCTCAGCCTTGTTCTTGGTAGCCAGTTCGGTCAGCTTCTGAACGGGGATAACAACTGCGAAGTACACAGCAGTTGCAATCAGAACGAAGTTGACAACAGCGGTCAGGAAGACGCCAATCTTGATCTGGCCGTATGCCAGGAACTGGTCGAAGTTGGGGGAGCCAACCAGCATGGAGATGGCGGGCATCAGGACGGACTGGACAAGTGCGGTCACCACAGCGGTGAAGGCGGTACCCATGATCAGACCAACTGCGAGGTCGATGACGTTACCGCGAATCAGAAAATCTTTAAAACCCTTAAGCATGAGATATAGAATAGCGCCTTTTTACTTCAGAATTTGCCATACTCTGAGAAAATTTTCATTGTAAAGCATGTGTTTTTCTTCACAATGCTTCTATAACACTCAATACTTAAGGTCTAGGTCACATGAAGTTGAGTAAAAATCTCTGAAACCCTCGAAAAACCGCGGATTTACGGGGTGCGCACCCGGAAAAATATGCATCTAGCATACCTATTTACTTCCGACGCAAAACCATGAAATATGATACACATCACCACTTGGCGCACCCGACAAAGCCAAAAGGTTAGCTCAGAGCCTAGCTCGCACTTGCATAATCGGGTGCCGCACCCGTACCGATAAACTCCTCAAAAGTCTTCGCACCCGAAGACACATACTCCTGAGCAGTCTGAACACCCACATAGCGGTAATGCCACGGCTCAAAACGATAACCGGTCACCGACTGACGGCCATCAGGGAAACGCAAAATATACCCGTAACGCGGAGCATTCTTCGCCAACCACTGGCCAGCCAGCGTATCGCGGTAACACTCCTCCAAACGGCACCCCTCAGGAGAGGCAAAATCAATCGCCAAACCCGTCTGATGCTCCGAATAGCCGGGACGCGCCGACAACTGGTCCGCCACCTGCTGACCGTTCATCGAAACCCAATACTGATAGGTCTGCTGCTGCACCGCATACGAACGATATGCACTAGAAACAAGCAGAGTCACACCATCAGTAGCAGCCGCATCAATCATCGTATCCGCCGCCTTCGCCGCCTCGGCGCGCAATTGATGACCGTAGAACTCCACCAGGTCGCTCGGCTCCCAATCCTGCTGCGCAAAGGGACGCATCTTATTCACAAGGCAACGCAACGAGTCCGGCTGAGACTCAACACTCGGCTGAGCAAGAGCGAGGGTAGCCGATCCCGAAGCGCTAGCAGATGTTGAAGCGCTCGCAGATGCAGTGGGGGAGGGTGCGGCAGAGGAGGCAGCTCCGGTAGGAGAAGGAATGCCAGAAGCCGAAGCGTTTGCGGAAGCAGTGGCGGAGGGTGCGGCTGAGGAAGATGGCGCGGAAGAAGAGGCCGACGGCGAAGAAGCAGCCCCCTGACCCTGCGAACCACAAGCCGCCAATAGCGCCGTGCCACCAACTCCCAAAGCGGCACCCAAAAGAGTACGGCGGTTCACCACAGAACTATCAAAAGACTCCTGAGCGGTAGACGTGCGGTGCAGAGACTTCACAATAACTCCTCATCACGGTGTAGGTTCATACAAAAGTAGGTGCATACACAAGGCACCGGAGACCTAAAACCCACCCCGAAAGAGAGTGGAGCCTCCGGCGCCTTCTACTAGAATGCACCACAAACGCGCTACACGGGCGACTGAAAGCCACACACAAACAATAAAAACCTAAAGAACCTCTAATTCTTACGCAGAAGAACCTGCTCCACGGTATGCTCAGCACCCTTCTGCAGAATCAAATGCGCACGAGCACGAGTCGGCAAAACATTCTGCAGCAGATTCGGCTCGTTCACACTCTTCCAAATGCCGGTCGCAACCTCAATCGCCTGCTCATCGCTCAACTCCGCATAACGCTTGAAATACGACTCAGGATTCGCAAAAGCCGAAGAACGCAGAGTCAAGAAGCGATTCACATACCAGCGCTCAATATCCTCAGTACGGGCATCCACATAAATAGAGAAATCAAAAAAATCACTCAGCGTCAGATCAGAAGTCTCCGGACCCTCAGCCTGAGAGGGCGCCAAAACATTCAAACCCTCTAGAATCAGCACATCCGGTGCGGTGACCTCAATACGCTCATCCGGCATGATGTCGTAATACAGATGGGAATACTTCGGCGCCACCACACGCTCGGCGCCGGACTTCACCTGCGACACAAAATTCAACAGGGCGCGGCGATCATAAGACTCCGGGAAACCCTTACGGTGCATAATACCGCGACGCTGAAGCTCAGCATTCGGGTACAAGAAACCATCCGTAGTCACCAGCTGAACCTTAGGAGTGGACGGCCAACGACTCAAAAGAGCCTGCAAAATACGTGCCGTCGTCGACTTACCCACCGCAACAGAACCCGCCACACCAATAATGAACGGCACGCGGCGCTGAGACACATGCAGAAAATCATTCGTCATATGGTTCAGCGAAGAAGCGGCAGTTACATACAGATTCAGGAGGCGGGAAACCGGCAAGTAAATACGCTGTACCTCTTCAAGGTCGACAGTTTCACCCAGACCTCGAAGAGACTCAATTTCCTCAGCGCTGAGGGGAACAGAAATCTCATCGGCTAGGTGTGACCAACGGGAACGGTCAAGATGCATGAAGCGGTCATCGCCAGAAAAATACGGTGCGGTGCTCATTTATCTAAGTGTACGAACTTTCAGCCCGCGGGGAAAATATCCACCCTCACGGTTTGTTCGAAGAAATGAATTTATGCGAAGAAAAGGACAAACCCCAATAAAGCTAGGAAAGCCATATTAAACGTGACGCATAACGGTATTTCACCGTGCGCATATTCGGATACTTGTGGGATAAACTTATAGCATGTGTGGAATCGTAGGATATGTAGGTCTGGACACTGCTCCGGACGGTAACAAGTTTGACCACAACGCATACGATGTGGTCCTCGAAGGTCTGCGCCGCCAGGAATACCGCGGCTATGACTCTGCTGGCGTGGCACTCGTGTGCCCCGACGGCATCGTATTCCGTAAGAAGGCCGGTAAGCTCCTGAACCTTGAAAACGAGGTCAAGGAACACCCCCTGCCTGACTCCCAGATTGGTATCGGTCACACCCGTTGGGCAACCCACGGTGGACCCACCGACAACAACGCTCACCCCCACGTTGTCGACAACGGCCGCCTCGCCGTCGTACACAACGGTATTATCGAAAACTTCGCAGAACTGCGTGCCGAACTGCTCGCTGAAGGCGTAGAGTTTGCATCTCAGACCGACACCGAGGTAGCTGCAGCAACCATCGCAAGCATCTACAACAAGCTCGGCACCGGTGACCTCACCGAGGCAGTACGCGTCGCATCCAACCGTATGGAAGGTGCATTCACCATCCTGGCTATCCACGCCGACCACCCGGACCGCGTTGTGGCAACCCGCCGCAACTCCCCGCTGGTCATCGGCCTGGGCGAGAACGAGAACTTCCTCGGCTCGGATGTCTCCGCGTTCATTGACTACACCAAGGAAGCCGTCGAGATGGGTCAGGACCAGATCGTGACCATCACCGGCACCGATTACTCTATCATCGACTTCGAAGGCAACCCCGCAGAGGGCAAGCCCTTCCACATCGAATGGGACGCAGCGGCAGCTGAAAAGGGCGGCTTCAACTCCTTCATGGAGAAGGAAATCCACGAGCAGCCCGCAGCGGTAGAGCAGACCCTCATGGGCCGCCTGGATGAGAACGGCAACCTTACCCTCGACGAGCTGAACATCGATGACTCGGTGTTGCGCTCGATCGACAAGATCATCGTCGTCGCATGTGGTACCGCAGCATACGCAGGCCAGGTGGCGCGCTACGCCATCGAGCACTGGTGCCGCATCCCCACCGAGGTTGAGCTCGCACACGAGTTCCGCTACCGCGACCCCATCGTGAACGAGAAGACCCTCATCGTGGCACTCTCGCAGTCTGGTGAAACCATGGACACCCTGATGGCAGTGCGCCACGCACGCGAACAGGGCGCAAAGGTTATCTCCATCTGCAACACCCACGGCTCGACCCTGCCCCGCGAATCCGACGCTGCGCTGTACACCCACGCAGGCCCCGAAATCGCAGTGGCATCCACCAAGGCATTCCTGGCGCAGATCACCGCAGCATACCTGCTCGGCCTGTACCTGGCACAGTTGCGCGGCAACAAGTACAAGGACGAAATTGCTTCGATCCTCGCCGAGCTACAGGACATGCCCGCAAAGATCCAGAAGGTCATCGACAACGACGAGCAGGTCAAGGAACTGGGCGTCGAAATGAAGGATGCCACCTCCGTGATCTTCCTCGGCCGCCACGTGGGCTTCCCCGTCGCAATGGAAGGCGCACTCAAGCTCAAGGAAATCACCTACATCCACGCTGAAGGCTTCGCAGCAGGCGAGCTCAAGCACGGCCCCATCGCACTGATCGATGAAGGCCAGCCGGTCATCGTAGTGGTTCCCTCCGCAAACGGTCGCGACTCCCTGCACGGCAAGGTCGTCTCCAACATCCAGGAAGTGCGCGCTCGCGGCGCCTTCACCATCGTCATCGCCGAGGAAGGCGACGAGGCCGTCAAGCCCTACGCAGACCGCCTCATCACCGTCCCGGCATCCCCCTCGCTGCTGCAGCCCCTGCTGGCAACCGTGCCCCTGCAGATTTTCGCATGCGCACTGGCAGAAGCAAAGGGTCTGGACGTTGACCAGCCGCGTAACCTCGCAAAATCCGTGACCGTGGAGTAATCCTCTGGAATAATCCACTAGAGTAATCCTCGGAAATCGCCTCAGCGATAACGAAAGGGCGGTGGTTGAGTTCTTAAAGAACTCAACCACCGCCCTTGTCGTTTAACCAGGCGGTTATTCGTGGATTAACCAACAGAATAGACGCTGTGAAACAGACAGCAACTATGCGTCATATTTGCCGCCATCCCACCTAAAAGAAGCGAATCTCGCTAGACTTAAAACAAGAGAAACCGCAAACAGGACGCGGTCACCACCCCGAACGTAAAAGGTGCAGCTCATGATCATGGGAATCGGCGTAGATACTGTCAATATTGAACGATTCGAACGAATTGTCACCGAAACACCCGCCTTCGTCCGCCGCGTCTTCACCCCCAACGAGCGCACCCGGAATGTACGCTCCCAGGCCGTACGATTTGCCGCCAAAGAAGCCGTCGCAAAAGTACTCGGAGCGCCCGCAGGACTCAACTGGCAAGACTGCGAAGTCGCCACCGCCGAAAGCGGCCAGCCCTACCTCATCATTGAAGGCACCATCGCCCGCCGAGCTAAAGAACTCGGTATCAACCGCATCCACCTCTCGCTGACGCACGACGAACCCATCGCCATCGCCATCGCAACCGCCGAGTATCTCAGCGATGCAGAACTGGCGCACCTGCAAAAGTTCAACCCCGAAAGCTACCGACTCAGCGTCATCGCCGGTGACGATACTACCGACGAAAACTAACGCCACGACAAAAACTAACGTCACGACGAAAACTAACGCAGAGTCACTCAACACCATAACCGGTCACCCCTAAGGCCCGCACGGTGCCACTCAAGGAGACAGCAATGAAGCTCATCTACACTGCTTCCCAGGTACGCGAAGCAGAAAAGCCCTACATCGAAGCCGCCGACTACGACGGCTACCTCATGCAACGCGCCGCAGACGCTGTTGCCGCCGAAGCACAGGAGCTACTCCACGGTAACGGCAAAGCCAAAATCCTGCTGCTTATCGGCCCGGGCAACAACGGCGCAGACACCATCTACGCCGGCGCCCGCCTCAGCGCCAAGGGGCACCACGTTGATGCAGTCATCTTCGACCCCAGCGAAAAGAACCTCGAACTCATCGCCCGCGAAGGTGGCGAAGGCACCCGAGTACTCGACCCCGAACACACCCTCGAACACCTTGCCAGCTACGACCTGACCGTCGACGGCATCCTCGGAACCGGTTCCAGCGGCGCCGTACGCGGTGGCGCCGGCGAATACCTGGGCGTACTCCGTGCCGCCCAGCTCGACGGTAAGCTCGGCGCAGTCCTCGCCGTCGACACCCCCTCCGGAGTCGACAACAACCGCGGAACCGTGCACGAACCCTCCCTGCGCGCCGACCGCACCGTCACCTTCATCGGTCACAAGCTACCGGCAGGCACCAGTCACAGCGTCCACTCCGGAGACATCAAACTCTACGACCTGGGCGTGCCCGAAGCCCTCGACGCCCACAAGCCCGCCCTGCGTGTTCTCGACCGCGAAGACTACCGCGAACTCATCGAAATCCCCGACGAACACTCCCACAAGTACACCCGCGGCGTGCTCGGCATGCTCACCGGAAGCCTCGAATACCCCGGCGCAGCCCTCATGAGCGTGCGCGCAGCCCTCAACACCGGCGTTGGCATGGTTCGCTTTGGTGCCAACTCCCACGAGCTGCGCCAGCTCATGATCGCCCACAACCCCGAAACCGTCTACTTCAGCGGCGCACCCGCCCTGCAGAGGGTCACCGTGTGGGCCGGCGGCTCCGGCTCCAGCTACGACTCGCTGGACAAGAACCGCTACCTGCTCCACTCACCCGAACCCGCAATCATCGACGCCGGTGCCTGCGACCTGGCGGCAGAATACATAGCAACCGGTAAGCACCTCGGACCCCACAAGATCCTCACCCCGCACGCGGCAGAACTCGAACGGTTCCTGCGCATCGTGTACGAACTCGCTCCCGAAACCTGGAAAAAGCACCTGGGCGACGCCATCGTACCCAGCCGCAAGGACATTGACGCGGAGCCCTTCCGCTGGGCGCGTTCCGCCTCCGAACTCTCCGGAGCCACCGTCATGCTCAAGGGCGGTTACACGCTCATTGCGGTACCCAACGGCGCCACCTACAGCGTTGCCGGAGGAAGCCCCTGGCTCGCCACCGCAGGCAGCGGAGACACCCTCACCGGCATCTACGGCGCCCTGCTCGCCCAGACCGTAGCCGCCTTCGAAGCCCGCGGAGAAGCCCTGGAAGAATGCACCTACGCCTCTATCGGTGCGCTCGCAGTCTACCTGCACGGCGAAGCAGCACGCGCCAGCGCCACCGGAAGCGTCAAGGATGCGCTGCTGGGCCCCGCCCCGGCAACCCGCGTCGCGGAGATGCTCCCCGAAGTCATTGCGCGACTCATCGCCGAATAGGGCAGAGGCACCCAGTGCGCCGCCTCCCTAACGTCCTCAATAGACCCCTAGATCAAGAAATCCTAGAGCGTCTCTCAAAGAACTAGGCAGAAGGTACAAAGAAGGGGCGTGAATCCACCGGAAATGGATTCACGCCCCTTCTTGCGTTTATATCAATGGATGATGCCAAGCTGCCTGTGCCGGAGCAGCGTCTTTAAAGGAACAGCGTCTTCAAAAACGGCATACATACCAGCGGGAGAACCCCAACTCTTCCTAGTACGCGCCTTCCTTAGCAAAAACCGCACGGACAGTACGCAGAAGAATAATGAGGTCACCGGTAAGCGACCAGTTCTCAACATAGTAGAGATCCAGACGAACCGACTCTTCCCACGAAAGATCGCTACGGCCCGAAACCTGCCACAGGCCGGTAATACCGGGCTTCACCAGCAGGCGGCGGTACGCAATGTCCTCGTACTGCTCAACTTCCTCAACCAGCGGAGGACGCGGACCCACCAGCGACATATCGCCAATGAACACGTTCCACAGCTGAGGCAACTCATCAATCGAGTACTTACGGATGAACTTACCAATCGGGGTAATACGCGGATCGTCCTTCATCTTGAAGAGCACGCCATTACCCTCGTTCTGCTCCAGGAGGCGCTTCTTAACCTCTTCGGCGTCAGTACGCATCGAACGGAACTTCACCATCTTGAACAGTTCACCGTTCAGACCCACACGGTTCTGCAGGAAGAAGACCGGACCGCCATCACGCTTGACCAGCAGCGCCACCACCAGGAACAGCGGAGACAGCAGAATCAAACCCAGAGCCGAAGACACAACATCCATAGCGCGCTTGAAGAACGCCGACAGGCCGGTAATACGCGGAGTCGACACGTGCACCAGCGGCAGACCATTCAGCGGCTGCATGTGCATACGCGGACCAGCAATATCGGTCGTCGCGGGAGCCATAATTAGCGAAATATGCGCGTCAGCAAGCTTCCAACCCAGCAGGCGAACCTGATCCGGGCTCAAGTGGTGACCATTAGAAATAGCGACCATATGGATGTCGTTCTCACGGATCGCCTCCATAATGTCAGCCGGGGCAGTGCTGTAACCAAGCACCGGAATCGGTGCGCCAGCAACAGTAGTACCCGGGGTAAAACCGGGCAGATAGAACGCAGCGGGGGACAGGCCGGAAGCAACCACACCCTCCAGGTTCTTGTACAGGTGCTGACCGGTCGTCACATCAGAAATAATCATGACGCGAGTCAATGCACGACCGCGAGTACGCGAACGCACCAGACCCTGACGAATCAGCCAACGCTCAACGAGCAGAAGGAACAGACCCAACGGGTAAGCAATCAGCAAGTACATACGGGTGACGTCAACCTTGAGGAAGAACGCCACAATAATCAGCAGACAGAAGAAATAGGTGCTACCGCGAGTAATGAGGCGGTACTCCTCGTTGCCGAAACCCATAATGCGCAGGCTACGGGAGCCGTTCACCTGGAGAATAAACCACCAGCCGACGACCAGACCAATACCCAAAAAGATGTAATCAATAGCGGGAATACGGCCATCCAGGGCGTTAATAGGCCAAACATTCACGTAGGGCAGGTCAGCGTTCTCCCACCCGAAACGAATCAGATGCGCAGCGATGACCGCAATGACAATGGCGAGAAAATCGCCAAAATAAAGGGCACGCTGAACCTTGGGATGCCAGCTTCGCCTAACGACGAAGTCTGAACCCCACATTTTTTTAAGACGATCTTGTACTTTCAACGGTGTAATCTTCCCCGGGAATTTGTCCTGTTTTTTGGACTGAGAGCGGCGAATAGGCACATTTACCCCTAATTATCGGTGTAAGGGAGACGTGTCCTAGTCATTGTTCTGAATGAATGAGTGAACCTCATAATCTTGCTGAGTGAATAGTGGCAGAGACTACGGTAAAGGCGCTGGTAAGACGCCTAGTGGAACGCTATATGAAGCCAAAGAGCGCATAAACGTGTTCCGTAAACTATTCTACGGGGTCGGGGGTCTTACGGCGCGAAGAATGAAGACGCAAAGTTGCTCCGATGTGATGAAATCAATCACAGAAAAAGAAGAGAATAAGAGCCTCCGGGAAGAATGCCTAGTGGAGCTAAGAAACTCCAAAAACTATTGGTATGTTTCACGCACCTGCAGAAAAACAATAACCGGCAGATAAAAAGATAAATCCCGGAGGCTCAACAACAAACCCTACGCACACGGCGCAAAGAGGGCATTAAGGACGCTCAAGACCCGCACGATCCAAAATGAAATCAATCATCGGCTCATAACGACGCGGCGGAACGTTATCGTCCATCGGCACACACACCGGCAGGTCCCCCTGCTCAGCCGCCACAAACAGACCCGGATCATTACAATCCGCAATACCAATCGTCAGCAACTTACAGGTCGAGGAAGCATAACCAGCCATACCGTGATCCGAAACCACCAGATCCGGAGTCACACCGCGCGCCTTCAACTGATCCAGCGCGATGCGCATCGGGCCGGGGAAATGCGTATGCTGCAGATTGCCGTACTGCTCAAACATCACGACATCCATAATCTGACGGACATCGCCATCCAGGAAGCGTTCGCCCTCCTCAATCTGAAGAACCTCAGCACCGGCAGCCTTCGCCGCCGCAGCCATCACCGCATACATGGGGAACAGACCCGCCGGGTGACCGGTCGCAAACAGAATACGAGAACCCGCACGCACCGCCTCGCCAAAGATACGGGCGTACTCCTCCAGCGCGCTGATGCACTGCTCGGCACCAATAGTGTCCTGACCGTGAGTATGCGAACGGTCCGGGTTCAGACCCGCGCGGCGGACCATCACCTCAAACACCGAATCGTAATCCCAGTCGCGGGTCCACTGCACACCAAACTCAAGGTGCTCATTACCATCCAGGAAGCCCTGAATATGGTCCAGGTTATTCTCTCGGGCGGTCGCCACCTCACCGGTAATACGCACCGAATCCAGGTACGCGGCGAACTCATCGCGGCTCATGGAGAAAGACATTAAAACTCCTCACAACGTGAAAAATACATTACTGCGAGATACCCTGACGTACCTCGGCATAAGCTTCAAGGGTTCGGCGCGCCGTCTGATCCCAACCCATTGTGCGGGCACGCGCCGCGGCGTTCGCACCCAACGAATGACGCAGATACGGGGCACGCACCAGACGCTCAATAGCCGCAGCCCAACGTTGCGGAGTACGAGGCGCCACCAGCAGGCCCGTACGGTGGTTCTCCACCGCGTAGCGCAGACCGTCAGCATCCGTAGCGAGCACCGCCGCGCCGCACGCCTGCGCCTCCAGAGCCACCAAGCCGAATGTCTCAGATGAGGACGGGGACGCCACAATATCGGCGGCACGGAAAATATTCGCCAGCTCAGACGCCGGAACCGGGTCCTTCAAATGCACCCGATCAGCCACACCCAGCTCAGCTGCACGCTGCAACAGGCGGCGCTCATAATCCGAATCGGAACGGCCAATAATGTCCACGTCCACCTGCAAATCATCGGGGAGTAGCGCGAGCGCCTCCACCAGCAGATGCGGGCCCTTCAACGGCTGAGGCCTACCGGCAAAAACAATGCGGCAACGAGTCTCCGAGGTGTCATTGAGCGGATGCACGCCAGGAATCGTATGGAAAATCGAGGTGTCAACACCCGGCGGGATAATGGCAAGCTTCTGCGCGTCCGTACCGTAGTACTCGCCCATCTGCTGCGCCTCCAGGGGAGTATTCACAATCACCCGGCTCGCGGAGCTACTCATCAGGCGCTCGGCGCGGTAGCGTTCCTCGGGCTCGGGTGCCTCACCTTCGCCGCGGCGCGCATCCTTGGCGGCAGCGGTCGTATGCGGAGTAAAAAGAACGGGAACCGGAGATACGCCCTTGGTCGACCACAGCTGGGATGCGCGAGCCGCAGCCTGACCCGATAGCCAATAGTGGGCGTGAATAATATCCGGGGTGTACAGCGCCTGCTCCACGCACGCCTGCGCAAAATCATCGGTGACCGCAACCAACTCGTTCTTTGAAAGACCACGAGCGGACGGAAGATCAAGGCTGTGGCGCACAATGCGCTCGCCGGGCTGAGGAGGCAGACGGAACGGCGAATCAGCCGGAAGCGCCTCACCGCGGTCCAGCGTGAAAACCTCAACCCGCAGCTCGGGATCTAGCTCCAGCATGGCCTGCACCGACCGAGCAATATAGACGTTCATGCCGCCTGCATCTCCGCTACCGGGCTGCGCAAAAGGGTCGGTGTGCATGGAATACACGTGAACCGTCCGAACCGGCGGCAGAGTGCTCATCGATGCTTTCCTCTCTCAAAGGTGTACCTGACCTAGTGTAGCGCGACAGGACTTTCGCACACCGGGCGGTCTAGAATTTAGTAGAAGAGAGGCTGCCCAAGCGCAGCCTGTAGTACCCGCCCGCCAGAAGGACCGTGAAGGACCATGACTCACCCTCAGCAGCCTGCCGAACCGCTCTACTGCCCGCCGTGTACACCCGGCCAGGTAGAACGAAGCGCCACGATTGACCTTGAAGCGCTGGAACATAATGTGCGCCGACTCAAGGAACTGATTGGCGACCGCGCGCTCATTGCAGTGATTAAGGCGGACGCGTACGGTCACGGCGCGTACCCGGTGGCTCGTTCGGCTATTGCCGCCGGTGCTGACCTGCTGGGTGTGGTGCACGTGAGCGAGGCGCTGGAACTGCGCGCTGACGGTATCGATGCGCCGCTCATGGCGTGGCTGCACACCCCCTCCACCGATTTTGAGGCGGCACTGCGGGAGAAGATTCGCCTGGGTGTTTCCGGTTGGGACCTGGAGGCGGTAGCCGCCGCAGCTGAACGCACCGGCGAGCGCGCTATCGTGCATCTGAAGGCTGATACCGGTCTGGGTCGTAACGGTGCCACAGCTGCGGATTGGCCGGCGCTGGTGGCTCGCGCCGCCTCCCTGGAGGAGTCCGGGTTGATTACGGTTGAGGGTATTTTTAGCCATCTGGCGGTTGCGGATGAGCCGACTCGCGCCGAGACCGCACAGCAGCTCGACACCCTGGATACTTTTGTGGCTCAGGCTCGTGAGGCTGGCCTGGACCCGAAGATAGTGCATCTGGCGAACTCTCCGGCGACCCTGACCGCCTCGCTGGAAGGCTGGGATGCGGAGGAGCGTCTGCTCGGCGACGGCGTGCGTTGCGGCCTTGCACTCTACGGTCTTTCCCCGCTGCCGGAGGTCACTGCTGAGGACCTGGGTCTCAAGCCCGTCATGACGGTGGGTAGCTACATTGCCGCCGTGAAGGAAGTTCCTGCAGGCCAGGGCGTTTCCTACGGTCTGCGCTACCACACCGAAAAGCCGACCACCCTGGCGCTGGTGCCGCTCGGTTACGCTGACGGCGTGCCTCGTGTTGCGGAGAACGCGCCGGTGCGCATCTACCCTGGCGCGCAGAACGCGCAGGGCGGCTCCGTACCCAATAATGCGGAGGGTAAGACCTACCGCGTGGTTGGCCGTATCGCCATGGACCAGATGGTCGTTGACCTGGGTGAACCCGGCATGAGTGACCCCGCCCTGGGTTACCTGGGCGCCCCCGCCATTCTTTTTGGTGCCGGTGAGAACCCGCCCGTGGAAGAGTGGGCGGATGCCGCGCAGACCATTAACTACGAAATCGTGACCCGCATTTCGCCCCGCGTGGAGCGCATCTACGTCGGCGGCTCCTGGGTTGAAGCTGAACTGAACGAGCTGTGGGGCACCGGTCAGGAGGAGGGCTAATGAGCGCTGAGTACATTTCTGCCGCCCTCGACCTGGATGTGACCGGCCCCGACCATACCCGCCGCCTGGCGCTCACCCTGGCGCAGCACCTGAACGCCGGGGACGTGCTGCTACTCTCGGGCGAGCTCGGCGCGGGCAAGACCACGTTCACCCGCTCCCTGGGTGAAGGCCTGGGTGTGCGCGAAGGCGTGATCTCACCGACCTTCGTGCTCTCGCGTGTGCACCCGAACCTGCCGGACGGCCCCCGCCCCGGCGGTCCCGACCTGGTGCACGTGGACGCCTACCGCCTCTCCAGTGCCGAAGAGCTCGACGACCTGGATCTGGAGTTCTCCCTGCCGCGCTCGGTGACCGTTATCGAGTGGGGTCGCGATAAGGCTGAGCACCTGAGCGATTCCCGCCTGGAGCTGGACTTTACCCGCCTGACCGGCGCGGATGCGCGCTTCGCCTACTCGGGTGCCGAAGAGTTCAGCTGGGACGACGAAGGCGAGGATGAAAGCGACGACGAGGCGGACACCCCCGAACCTCGCCTGCTGCGGGTGCGCGCCTTCGGCCCCCGCTGGGAGCACGCGTTCGACGCTCTGAAAGAGGCTCTGCAGAGCGCCTAGACCCCGCGCGTTAGAATGATAGGGTGCTAGTACTTGCCCTTGATTCATCCGCCACCGCATCTGTGGCGCTCGCCCGTGTGCACGGCTCCGAAGCTGGTGCGTCCTTCGAAATCCTCGCCCGCTACGAGAGTGAAGATACCCGCTCCCACGCCGAGGTGATGGGCCCCTACACGCAGGCTGCCCTGCAGGACGCTGGCGTGCGCGGCGAAGATTTGGATGCGATTTTGACCGGTACCGGCCCGGGACCTTTTACGGGTCTGCGTGCCGGTATCGTTACTGCGCGCGCTCTGGGTTTTGCCTGGTCGGTGCCGGTGTACGGCATGATGAGCCTGACCGCGCTGGCTGAGCGCGCTGTATCTGGCGCGGCTGCCGGTGCCGCCGCGGTGAATGCCGGGGAAGAGAACGTAGAACGAGCGTTCGCTTCTGCTGAAGGTGCTGAGCTCGTAGAAGGTGCTGAGCTGCTCGTGCTCTCCGACGCGCGCCGCCGCGAAGTCTACTCCGCCCGCTACCGCGTGAACGCCGAAGGCTACAGCCTGGTGGACGGCCCGAACGTATGCCCCGCCTCCGAAATTCTGCCCGGTGGGGCTCCCTCCTACGCCTACGGCTACGGTGCCGGCCTGTACTCTGAAACCCTCGAAGAGCACGGCTGGACCATCGTCGATTCTGCGCGTCAGGTTCACCCCCACGCCGAGTACCTGGTTGCCGCCGCGGCACGCCTGGGCGTGGAGAACCTGAGCGAGGACACCTCCGCCCAGTACCTGCGCGACTCGGATGCAAAAGTCCCCGCCGCAATGCTCGCCCGCCAGCAGAAGCAGAGCGCACAGGCTGGTGGGCAGACCGCTGCACAGGCTACTGCACAGGCTGCCGCGCAGAAGGAGAGCTAAATGAGCGCTACCGAAAATATCGTGCGAGATGACCTGGCACTGAATGACCTGGCACTGGGCGCCCGCCTGCGCGTTGCTGAACTCGCAGACGTGCAAGCCATGCACCGCATGGAAACCACCCTGTTCCCCGCCGACGCCTGGCACATCGACATGTTCCTCGAAGAGCTGACCCACCCGACCCGCACCTACTACATGCTCGAATTGCCTGTAGAAGTTTCAGAAGATGACGAGGGTGCCTGGCGCGCTATCGGTTACTGCGGGACCATGGTCGTAGCTGACACCGCCGACGTTCAAACCATCGGCGTGCTCCCCGAGTACGAGGGCCACGGCTTCGGTCGCGCCATGCTCGAGCAGATGCACGAGCGCGCCCGCGAGCAGGGTGCCGAGCGCATCCTGCTGGAGGTGCGTGCCGACAACCCGCGCGCCCAGCGCCTCTACGAACGCAACGGCTACCGTGCGATTCACGTACGCCGCCGCTACTACGATGACGGAACCGACGCCATCATTATGGAATGTACGTTCTAAATACTCCGTTGAGCTAAACGGCTCCAGCAGTAGGGGCAAGCTTCCGCCGCCCTCTACGCCACAGTATTCCCACGCCACAGCATTCCTACATCACTGCAACTAGAAGCACTACGCGCAGATAGCGCAACAGAAAGACGAACTATGAGCACTCGCGAACCCCTCGTTCTGGGCATCGAATCCTCCTGCGATGAGACCGGTATCGGCATTGTGCGCGGTGCACAGCTGCTCAGCAACACCATCTCCTCCTCCATGGAAGAGCACGTGCGCTTTGGTGGCGTGATCCCCGAAATCGCCTCCCGCGCCCACCTGGACGCCATGATTCCCGCCCTCAAAGCGGCACTCGCCGAAGCGGACATCACCCTCGATCAGGTGGACGCTATCGCCGTCACCGCCGGTCCCGGCCTGGCGGGCGCACTCATGGTCGGTGTCTCCGCGGCGAAGGCGCTCGCTATTGCCACCGGCAAGCCCCTCTACGGCATTAACCACCTGGTCGCCCACGTTGGCGTTGGTCTACTGGAAGATAACGGCACCGAAGACGGCTCCGACCTGCTGGCGAATGCCGGTTCCGGTGGCCTGGGCGCGCTGCTGGTCTCTGGCGGTCATACCGAAATCCTGCAGGTGCGCGACATTACCTCCGATGTGCGTCTGCTCGGCGCGACCCTCGATGATGCCGCGGGCGAGGCCTACGACAAGGTTGCCCGACTGCTCGGCCTGGACTACCCGGGCGGCCCCGCGATTGACCGCGCCGCCGCCGAAGGCAACCGCAACGCCTTTGTGTTCCCGCGCGGCCTGTCGAACCGCAAGTTCATGGGCACCGCCGAGGAGCCCGGTGCGCACCGCTACGATTTCTCCTTCTCCGGCCTGAAGACCGCCGTGGCGCGCGTGATTGAAAGCTTTGAAGCGGCCGGTGAAGAGATCCCGGTCGCCGATATTGCCGCGTCCTTCCAGGAGGCGGTCGTAGACGTCATCACCAAGAAGGCGATGCTTGCCTGCCGCGAGCAGGGCATGAAGACCCTGCTGCTCGGCGGTGGCGTGGCGGCCAACTCGCGCCTGCGTGAGCTGCTTGCCGCCCGATGCGCCTCCGAGGGGGTGCGCCTGATCATCCCGAAGTTCACCCTGTGCACCGACAACGGTGCGATGGTTGCAGCACTGGGTGCCCGCCTGGTCGCCGCCGGCCGTGAGCCCTCGGGTGTGGACTTCACGACGGACTCCTCGCTGCCGGTGACCACGGTCTGCTTCTAAACGGGTTGCTTCTAAACGGGCTGTTTCTAAGCTACCTGCTTCTACAACAGCTACGTCTCAGCGGCAGCGCGAGCGCGCTCCTGCGGCTCGCCTCGAAAACGCTCATAGAAATGCCTCGGCGCAGTCTCCCAAAAGGACTCTTCCAAAGGACTGTGCCGAGGCATTTTCTGTATTCAAACTTTAGCTGTGGGGGTAGAGGGGGGCGGCTCTAACGTAGCGCTCGCGCACGGGACTGCGCGGCAACATCCAGCGCCACCTCACGCAGGGAGCCGGTCTTCTCAAAGACCGCACGCTGGCGATCCGCACCCGTACCCTCAGCGAGGATGCGGCGTACCTGTGCCAGCTCTACTTCGCAGTCAAGGTCGCGTGCCACCGGCTCCAGCTGGGGCAGAAGCAGCTCAAAATCTTCACGCAGGGTACGCTGCACCGGCTCGTTGGAGACCACAATCTTAGCCTCCAGACCGTAGCGGGCGACGCGCCACTTATTCTCCTGCGCGTGCCAGGGGGCGAGCACCTCAACGCTTTCGCCGGCCTCGATGCGGCGGGAGAAGTACTCCACCAGGCACTGCGTGAACGCCACGAGCGCCGCAACATCCGGCAGGGAGGCGAGGCCATCGCAATAGCGCATCTCAATGGTGCCGTAACGCGGAACCGGGCGAACATCCCAACGGTCCTCGCTCGGGTCGGTAATCACGTCGGTCGCCACGAGCGACTCCAGGTAGTCGCTGTACTGCTCCCAGGTATCAAAGTGGAAGGGCAGACCGTTCGTCGGAAGCTGCTGATAGAGCTGGGTGCGGTGCGAAGCGTAACCGGTGTCCACGCCATCCCAGTAGGGGGAAGAGCACGAAAGCGCCAGCAGGTGCGGCCCGTAGTTGGTCAGCGCGTCAATGAGCGGCAGAACCTTATCGCGGGAGTCAACACCCACGTGCACGTGCACGCCGTAAATGACCATGTGGCGGCCCCAATACTGGGCGCGTTCGACCACGCGCTGGTAGCGTTCCTTCGCCACGACCGGCTGGTCAGCCCAATGGGAGAAGGGGTGAGTGCCGGCGGGGTAGAACTCAATGCCGAGCTCATCGGTAATTTCACGGATGATGTCGGTGAGCTCCTGCAGCTGACGGCACGCCTCAGCGACGGTGCGGCAGATGCCGGTCACCACCTCGATGGTGTTCTCCAGGAATTCGCCGGTCACGTGCGCCCGGTCGGAGGCGGGCTCGAGCAGTTCGGGGCGGCGCTCGCGCAGGATGGACAGCACCTCGCTGGCGCGCTGGGTCAGTTCGCCGCTTTCACGGTCGATAAGTGCAATCTCCCATTCCACGCCGAGAGTGGACTGCGGGGAGGAAGCAAAGTCGATCATATTGCCTTTCCTGCGTCTGGAAATAGGGTCGTGCATGGTGCCGACTATGGAAGTTATTATCGGTGGGCTCTACCCCGGGCAGGCGCCAGCTCAGCTGATGGCCTGTCCGGCCGGTACAGAAGACCTCTAGTAGGCACCTCCAGTAGGCACTGTATCTAGTGTACGGTCTGGGGAAGACACGCGCCCTGTCGAGTGCAGAATCCGGAACGGGAAACGTCACGAATCGTCATGAACGGTAACCCGTCCTCGGGTCTGGGTAGCCCGGGGCTGGGCAGTTAGGGTTGAGTAATCAAGGTTGGGTAGTTAGGGCTGGCGAGGCTAGAGCGGGCGCACGTGCCAGCCGACGCGGCGTGAATCCCTACCCGAACCGATGCGGGTAAAGACCAGCGTTGCCGGACGGTACGAGGACTCTCGCGCATCCGAGGGGGCACCCGAAGACATACCCGAAGAAGAATTAGCGTTCTTTTTCTGTTTCTTCTTGGGGGACTTAGAACCCGCAGAACCCAGCAGACGCGCACGCAATTGCTCCGGAACAATATCCACGCCACGCTTCTTAATGGTCAGCGCGGTAAAGCCCTGCTCGCGCACCCACCGCTTCAGCTGCTTCTCCTGCAGGGGAATCTCCTCCAGCACCTCGTAGCAGGCGACCAGAGGATGCTCCACCGGCTCGGCAGAACACAGGTACGCCAGGTGCTCATCCAATAGAAACGCACCAATACTCTGCGCAAACTCAGCGACCAGATGCGAGCGCACAATCGCCGGGGCAGGCTCCAACAGGTACTCACCCGGCTGCGGCAGGGACGCCGGAACCTCAACGCTCTGCTCCGCCTCTTCCGCCGTGAGGGGGCTGCGGAAGCTGACCGCCTCATAAGGCGGTAGCAGGGCGCTGGCTTCGGCGGAGCTTCCGTCGGAGCCCCCGCTGGAGTCTTCGTGAGAGGTTGCCTCTTCCGCAGGCAGTTCACGCACCGAGGTTGCCGTGCGAGCCACCCCCTCCTGAGCCAGCGCGTTAAACCAGAGCACCAACTCGGCGAGGGAACCCTCCGACTGAATCCACTCCGCCTCAACGCGCGAGTCGGGGTTCGCCTCCGAGGCAATATCTTCGGGTGAGGGGATGCCCTCATGCGGAAAACCGGGGCCCAGCTTCACGCCCATCGGCACGCCCGTACGCGCCAGATTCAGCACGAACGAGAACGGGGGAGAGAACGCCTCCGGATCAAAAAGGCGCTCCGTCTGAGCCTTCTTCGCACCCCGCAACTCGCGGCGTGCCGGATCCATCCACACAATACCCACCGGCTCACCGGCAGCATCCAGAAGCTCACCGTGCACATAATCAGTCACATCCCCCGAATACACGCGCGCCTGCGGGCAAAACTCAAGGTTCTTCGCCGCAAAAGAAGCCGTCAACGGATCCAACTCCACCGCAACCACGGCACCGCGCGCCGCCGCATACACGGCAGAATCCGACGCAATGCCGCAACCCAAATCAGCCACCGTGCCGGCAACCGGGCGCAGACGCTGAGCGCGATAATGCGCAATCACCGGGCGGGTCGCCTGCTCCGCCGCCTCCTGAGTGAGCATGAGGGTGCGGGCGCGCTCGCCGAACTTGGCGCGCGCACGGGTACGAGCCTGCGCCAGCGAAATAATCTGTGCAGACTCCTCGGGGCTGAAACCTCGCGAACGCAAAGAAGTAACGGCGCTGAGCGTATCCGAGCCCAGCGGGTAGAGCTCATCGGCTGCCGCGAGCGCTTCGGCGCTGAACGGAAGCTTGGCGGCGGGAGTAAAAGGGGAGGCGGGAATAGGCATGCTCCTCATTTTACGGGGTGCCGATTTTGGGAGGTGGGGAGCCCGATCTGCTCGGCTTTTTGCTCAGCGTTCGCCTTGCGGTGAAACACCCCGGTACAGGGGCGCTTTTCTTGACCGAAAGCACAGGTGAAACTAGAGTTGAGGTAGCACTCGAGACAGTCATCGGGCGCGCCACTGTGCCGCTGTCTCGCATCAAACGTAAATCCACAACCCGGAGGAACCGATTATGGCTATCAAGCCCCTGGAAGACCGCGTCGTTATCAAGATCGAGCAGGCTGAGCAGACCACCGCATCCGGTCTGGTTATCCCCGAAACTGCGAAGGAAAAGCCGCAGGAAGCACGCGTTGTCGCCGTTGGCCCGGGCCGCGTGGATGAGAAGGGCAACCGCATTCCCGTAGACATCAAGGAAGGCGACGTTGTCGTGTTCTCCCGCTACGGTGGCACCGAGGTCAAGTACCAGGGCGAAGAGTACCTGATTCTCTCCGCACGCGACGTTCTGGCAATCGTCGACTAATACTTTCAGATGCTCATGCGCCGTACCGCTCATCCGGTACGGCGCATGAGCTATCATCTGCCCCTTAAAAATTTCCATTCTGTGACGCACTAGGAGTAGCGAACACATGGCTAAGCAGCTTGAATTCAACGATGCCGCCCGCAAGTCCCTGCAGGCTGGCGTCGATAAGCTGGCAAACGCGGTCAAGGTAACCCTCGGCCCGCGCGGGCGCAACGTTGTGCTCGACAAGCAGTGGGGTGCACCCGTCATCACCAACGACGGCGTGTCCATTGCCCGTGAAATTGAACTGGACGACCCGTACGAGAACCTGGGCGCCCAGCTGGCGAAGGAAGTCGCCACCAAGACCAACGACGTAGCCGGTGACGGTACCACCACCGCAACCGTGCTCGCACAGGCACTGGTCAACGAGGGCCTGCGCAACGTCACCAGCGGCGCGGCACCCGCCGACATCAAGCGCGGCATTGAGGCTGCTGTGGAGGCTGTCTCCGCACGCCTGCTCGAGAACGCACGCCCCGTGCAGGGCCCCGAGGTGGCGCACGTTGCCGCTATCTCCGCGCAGTCCGAGCAGATTGGTGAGCTGCTGGCTCGCGCCTTCGAGAAGGTCGGCCAGGACGGCGTCATCACCATCGAAGACGGCTCCTCCACCGAAATTGAACTGGACATCACCGAAGGTATGCAGTTCGACAAGGGCTACCTCTCGCCCTCCTTCGTCACCGACGCTGAGCGCGGCGAAGCAGTGCTGGAGAACAGCCTCGTGCTGCTCTACCAGGGCAAGATTTCCACCATCGCAGAAATCATGCCCGTGCTCGAGAAGATCGTTCAGGCGAAGAAGCCGCTGACCATCATCGCTGAAGACGTTGACGGTGAGGCGCTCTCCGCTCTGGTCGTGAACAAGCTGCGCGGCACCATCAACGTGGTCGCTCTGAAGGCTCCCGGTTTCGGTGACCGCCGCAAGGCAATCATGCAGGATTTGGCAATTCTGACCGGCGGCACCGTCGTGACCGGTGAGCTCGGCATCGACCTGCCGCAGGTCACCCTGGAGCACCTGGGCTCGGCACGCCGCGTGACCGTCACCAAGTCCCACACCACCATCGTGGACGGCGGCGGCGACCCCGAGGCAATCGAGGACCGCGTGCAGCAGCTGCGCCGCGAAATTGAGCGCGTGGATTCCGAATGGGACCGCGAGAAGCTCAAGGAGCGCCTGGCTAAGCTCGCCGGCGGCGTGGGCGTCATCAAGGTCGGTGCCGCAACCGAGGTTGAGGCGAAGGAACGCAAGCACCGCATTGAGGATGCTGTGTCCTCCACCCGTGCCGCTCTGGAAGAGGGCATCGTCTCCGGTGGCGGTTCCGCACTGGTTCACGCGCTGAAGGCACTGGACGGCATGGACCTGGGCAACCACGACGCAAACGTGGGTGTACAGATCGTTCGCCGTGCCCTGGTTCAGCCGCTGCGCTGGATCGCTGAGAACGCTGGCGAAGATGGCTACGTCATCGTCTCCAAGGTCTCCGAGTTGCCCGTGGGTCACGGCTACAACGCCAAGACCGGCGAGTACGTGGACCTCATTGAAGCCGGCGTGATTGACCCGGTGAAGGTGACCCGTTCGGCTCTGCAGAACGCATCCTCCATCGCGGCTCTGGTACTGACCACCGAGACCCTGGTGGTTGAGAAGCCCGAAGAAACTGAAGAAGCCTAAATAGTGTGTGTGCCCGGTGCCGCCACCTCCATCGTGGAGGCGGTATCGGGCACTCGCTGTCGGTAGGCTCGGGTGCGCTCGCGTCCGTGGGGCTCTAGAACCTGCCGGCAGCCTCCCGCTGAGGAATGCTTACTATGAGTGCTTCTCAGCAAAGAAATCTTTAGCGGTTTACTATAGAAGGTAAGCTGCTCCCGTTTGCGCTCAAACCACCTTGTGGGGTGCGAGCAGGCGGTTCGTACCGCATCTTGACATATGCAACGTATAGGCTGAGCTTCTCACCGATGAAGCCAGCATCCGAAAGGTAGACAATGACCATTCCCACCGCTCTGTCCGAGGATCCCTTCGGCTTCACCGGCCTGACCTACGATGACGTGCTGCTGCTGCCCGGCAACACCGACGTCATTCCCTCCGAAGCGGACACCTCCACCCGCCTGTCCAAGCGCATCACCCTGAACACCCCCATCATCTCCGCCGCAATGGACACCGTGACCGACTCCGCTATGGCAATCGCTATGGCACGTCTGGGCGGTATGGGCGTTATCCACCGCAACCTCTCCATTGAGGATCAGGCGGCACACGTGGACCGCGTGAAGCGTTCCGAGTCCGGCATGATCATTAACCCCGTCACCATCGGTGCTGACGCAACCATCGCCGAATACGACAAGGTCTGCGGCTACTACAAGGTCTCCGGTCTGCCCGTTGTCAGCGAAGAGGGCGTGCTGGAAGGTATCATCACCAACCGCGATATCCGCTACATCTCCCGCTCCGATTACGAGGGTATTCGCGTCCGCGACATCATGACCCCCATGCCGCTGGTCACCGCGCACCCCAGCGTCACCAAGGACGAAGCATTCGCGCTGCTGTCCCACAACAAGATTGAGCGTCTGCCCCTGGTCGACGACGCAGGCAAGCTCGCCGGTCTGATTACCCTGAAGGACTTCGTCAAGACTGAGCAGTACCCCAACGCCACCAAGGATGAGGACGGCCGCCTGCGTGCCGGCGCCGCTATCGGCTTCTTCGGCGACGGCTACGAGCGCGCAATGACCCTGGTCGAGGCAGGCGTTGACGCACTGTTCGTGGACACCGCAAACGGCCACTCCCAGGGCGTGCTCGACATGATTGCCCGCCTGAAGAAGGACCCCGCCGCAGCACACGTGGACGTCATTGGCGGCCAGGCTGCAACCCGCCTGGGTGCACAGGCAATCATCGACGCCGGCGCTGACGGCGTGAAGGTCGGCGTTGGCCCCGGATCCATCTGCACCACCCGCATTATCGCCGGTGTTGGCGTTCCCCAGGTGACCGCTATCAACGAGTCCGCTAAGGCAGCAATCCCGGCAGGCGTGCCGCTGATTGCTGACGGCGGTATGCAGCACTCCGGCGAGATCGGCAAGGCACTGGTTGCCGGCGCTGACTCCGTGATGCTCGGCTCCCTGCTGGCTGGTACCACCGAGTCCCCCGGTGAGCTGATTTTCATGAACGGTAAGCAGTACAAGGCATACCGCGGCATGGGTTCGCTCGGCGCGATGCAGACCCGCGGCCGCCACAAGTCCTTCTCCAAGGACCGCTACTTCCAGGCTGACGTCTCCAGCGAAGAGAAGCTGATTCCCGAGGGTATTGAGGGTCAGGTTCCCTTCCGTGGCCCGCTCTCCGCAGTGATTCACCAGCTCGAAGGTGGCCTGCGCCAGACCATGTTCTACGTCGGTTCCCGCACCATCGAGGAGCTCAAGTACAAGGGTCAGTTCGTGCGCATCACCCCCGCAGGTCTGAAGGAATCGCACCCGCACGACATCATGATGACCGTTGAGGCACCGAACTACCGCGGCTAAAACGCCTCACCAACGATGATTCGCCGCATGGTGTGCACACCATGCGCCGTTGAGCCCGCCCCATACCCGTTCAGGTATTGGGCGGGCATCGGCGCGAATAACGCCCAGCGGCACCCCTCAAACCGAATTCGAAAGGATTCACCCCATGTCTGAAATTCAGATTGGCCTCTCCAAGAACGCCCGCCCCACCTACTCCCTGGACGATGTGGCGCTGATTCCCACCCGCCGTACCCGCGACCGTCGCGACGTTGACACCTCCTGGCAGATTGACGCTTTCAAGTTCGACACCCCCATCATTGGCGCGCCCATGGACTCGGTCATGTCCCCGGCGACCGCTATTGCGCTGGGCAAGCTGGGTGGCCTGGGCGTGCTGAACCTCGAGGGCCTGTGGACCCGCTACGAGGACCCGCAGCCGCTGCTCGATGAGATTGTTGAGCTGCCCGAGGCGGACCCTGCCTCCGCGACCACCCGCATGCAGCAGATTTACTCCGAGCCGATTAAGCCGGAACTGATCACTGCACGCCTGGAAGAGATTCGTGACTCTGGCGTGGTTGTTGCTGGCTCTCTGAGCCCGCAGAACACCCAGGAGCACTACGAGACCGTGGTGAAGGCGGGCGTTGAGCTGTTCGTCATCCGCGGTGCATCCGTCTCTGCCGAGCACCTTTCGACCTCGCACGAGCCGCTGAACCTGAAGAAGTTCATCTACGAGCTCGACGTTCCCGTCATCGTCGGTGGCGTGGCCGGTTATTCGCAGGCTAAGCACCTGATGCGCACCGGCGCCGCCGGTGTGCTGGTGGGCTTCGGCGGTGGTTCCGCACAGACCACCCGCCAAGGCCTGGGCATTTCCGCACCGATGGCAACCGCCATCGCCGACGTGGCTGCGGCACGTTCGGACTACCTGGATGAGTCCGGTGGCCGCTACGTACACGTGATCGCTGACGGCTCCCTGGGCCGCTCCGGCGACATGGTGAAGGCTCTTGCACTGGGTGCTGACGCTGTCATGCTGGGCGCTCCGCTGGCTCGCGCATCCGAGGCACCGGGTCAGGGCTGGTACTGGGGCAACGAGGCGCACTCGCTGGACTTCCCGCGCGGCGTGCGTACCCCGCTGGGTGTTGTCGGCACGCTGGAGGAAGTCCTGTACGGTCCTTCGCACCACGTGAACGGCACCAGCAACATTGTCGGTGCGCTCAAGCGCGCAATGGCTAACTGCGGTTACCTGGACCTGAAGAAGTTCCAGAAGGCGGACCTGACCGTGGTTCCCGCGTACCGCGGCTAATGTAGCTTCATGAATCACCGCTTGGCGGTTGGCAGGTTTTGGTCTGTCGGTCGCCGGGCGGTGCTTTCTATACGCACGCTCTATCTCCGTTAGGGCATGTGGCGGCACCCCGGGATGGGGGAGTGACTACGTACCATCGGCGGCGTACAGCGATAGCGTAAAATAGATATATCCCCGCGCAAGTGCGCGGATTAGTACCAACACGTTGAGGTAATTTTCGTGACCAACTCTGTGAACCTGGACCAGCTCGAAGAGCGTCCCGTCCTGGTGGTAGATTACGGTGCACAGTACGCGCAGCTCATCGCTCGTCGAGTGCGTGAAGCCGGCATCTACTCCGAAATCGTCCCCCACTCTATGAGCACCGAGAAGATGCTCGCCAAGAACCCGGCAGCCATCGTGCTCTCCGGTGGCCCCTCCTCGGTCTACGCCGACGGCGCACCCAAAGGCGACAAGGCCCTCTTCGAAGCTGGCGTGCCGATCTTCGGTATCTGCTACGGCTTCCAGGTGATGGCTCAGACCCTCGGCGGCACCGTTGCACAGACCGGTCTGCGCGAATACGGCGCAACTGACGCTGTGGTTTGCGCTGAGAACTCCTCCTTCCTCACCGGCACTCCCACCACCCAGAACGTGTGGATGTCTCACGGTGACTCCGTGACCGAAGCCCCCGAAGGCTTCGAGGTGCTGGCAAAGACCCCCGGCGCATCCGTGGCAGCATTTGTGGACGAGTCCCGCAAGCTTGGCGGCGTGCAGTGGCACCCCGAGGTGAAGCACTCCGACTACGGCCAGGTCGCCCTGGAGAACTTCCTCTACAATGTGGCAGGTCTGAAGCCCACCTGGTCCACCAACAACATCATCGAAGAGCAGGTCGCAAAGATTCGCGAGCAGGTCGGTAGCGACCGCGTCATCTGCGCGCTCTCCGGCGGCGTTGACTCCTCTGTGGCAGCAGCACTCGTGCACAAGGCTGTTGGCGACCAGCTCACCTGCTTCTTCATCGACCACGGTCTGCTCCGTGAAGGTGAGCGTGAACAGGTCGAGCAGGACTACGCAGCATCCATGGGCATCAAGGTTATCACCATCGACGAGTCGGAACGTTTCCTCTCCGCACTCGAGGGTGTCACTGAGCCCGAGGCGAAGCGTAAGGCTATCGGCCGCGAGTTCATCCGCTCCTTCGAAGAGGCACAGCGCAAGCTGATTGCTGAAGCGGGCGAAGAGGGTGCAGACATCAAGTTCCTGGTCCAGGGCACCCTGTACCCGGACGTTGTAGAGTCCGGCGGCGGCGACGGTACCGCAAACATCAAGAGCCACCACAACGTGGGCGGCCTCCCCGACGACCTGACCTTCGAACTGGTGGAGCCGCTGCGCACCCTGTTCAAGGACGAGGTCCGCGCTATCGGTCGTGAGCTCGGCGTCCCCGAGAAGATCGTGGCACGTCAGCCGTTCCCCGGCCCCGGCCTGGGCATCCGCATTGTCGGCGAGGTTAACCGCGAGAACCTGGAGACCCTGCGTGCCGCTGACGCTATCGTGCGTGAAGAGCTGACCGCAGCAGGTCAGGACGAGCACATCTGGCAGTGCCCCGTGGTTCTGCTGGCTGGCGTTCGTTCCGTGGGCGTTCAGGGCGACGGCCGTACTTACGGTCACCCGATTGTGCTGCGCCCGGTCTCTTCGGAAGACGCAATGACCGCTGACTGGTCGCGCCTGCCGTACGACCTGCTGGCTAAGATCTCGAACCGTATTACGAACGAGGTCAAGGACGTTAACCGAGTGGTGCTGGACGTTACCTCCAAGCCCCCGGGAACCATCGAGTGGGAGTAATCCCGCTGTGGGTTACCTAGCTTTGTAGCGGGGAGCCTGTGAAGGAGCCGCCCGGTGCATCCGAACGTGGACGTGCCGGGCGGCTTCTTCGTATCTTCCTAACGATATATAGCGGGTCTGAAGATGGAGGGGTTGTCGTAGTATCAGATGGAAAATATAATGTAGCTACATAGTTACATTATTTATGTTTTCATGTCGTGAGCAGTAAGGGGGAAATTATGACCGTTATGACCAGCCGCGAGTTCAACCAAAATCTCGCCAAAGCCCAGAAGCAGGCTCAGCAATCACCCGTTATTATCACTAAGCGTGGTGAACCTACCTATGTCCTTATGACCTATGAAGAGTATTCGCGTAGCCAGCAGGATGAGTCTTCTCTCTATGACTTCTTCGCTAACTACCCTAAACCTGCTGGGGATGTAGACCTACCTGAAGATTTTCCTGTGGCTGAACGTTCCACTCATCAGCGCCCCGTCGTAGAGTTCTAGGGGTAACGATGTATCTGCTAGATACCAATATCATTTCTGAATTGTGGAAACTCTCTCGAGGTAAAGCTGACCCTGTCTTTGAATCGTGGTTTCGTGTTTACTCCGATAGGCCGCTCTATATTAGCGTCGTGACCCTGACGGAGCTGGAGCGTGGAGTACTCGCCATGGAGCGTAAAGATCCGGCACAAGGAGCGTATCTGCGTGAATGGTGCTCGGCAGTTCGAGAGAAATTTCAGAAACGAACTCTTGTGATTGACGGGGCTGTAGCTGATTATTGTGCAGGGCTTCATGTACCGGATAAAGCGCCGGAGAATGACGCCTGGATTGCTGCGACCGCGCTGGCACACGGTCTTACCCTTGTAACGCGCAATGTCAAAGATTTTGAGCGCCTCCCGGTCCGACTCCTTAACCCCTTCGAACCTACAACATAGCGAAGGCAAGGCCTGTGAAGAAGCCGCCCGGTGCATCCTGCTGTGGATGCGCCGGGCGGCTTCTTGAGCAAAGTCGTGTAGAAAAAGGGAAAGCGTTTTAGGATTTATAAAAAATCATCTATTTATTTAAACTGCGAGTCTAAATAAAAATGCACTCCAAATAAATGCCCTAAAAAACTATGCCGAGAAATAAACCTTTTTAGTGCGGGTGATGCGGGTGGCGAATCGAATCACGCCAATGAGCGTTTGAACCCAACCCAAAATGCAGAGCAAAAAACGTACCAAAACAGCAGAACCCAAACGCGCACGCCATGTACACGCCATAGGTCAGCATCATGAACTCAGAATCGTGGCTCACGCCCGAAGCGACATTTAACGCCAGAGAGACGCCCAGAACCACAAGCCATACAGCGCTCGCAGCCGCAATCACCCACGAGATAACACTCAACACCGGGTGAGGCACCCTAAACGTGCGCTCAGGGCCCTCTGGGGCGGGTACAGCCGATACGGAAGCTGTAACAGGGGTAGTAAGCCGGGCAGAAGAACGCCACGGAATATGCGCATCAGCATGCTGGCTGGAAACCTGCGCCGGATGCTTCACGGACCGGTGCGGGACACCACCGGATTCGGGAGAAGAAGAAAGATACGGTTGCTGCATTGCGGGCTCCTGGATGTGGGACCTTGCAAAAAGAAGAAACAGCCTAGCTCCTACTTTCGCAAAATGAGTGTCGGTGATAGAACGAAAGAATATGGTGGAAAATATCTTCTCTTTCTATATTTCAAGATTAGAAGCGAACCGTATAAAAAACGAGAGCATCAGCGAATAAGATGCAATATGACGCGAAAATTTCGAAAAATACAACAAAAAATCAATAAACCTCAACCTGAAGGTTCAGGGTAGGGTTATTAGACAGGGACCTTAGCCGTAAAACAACGGCACAGACACAGCAACAGCGAAAGGAACGAGCATGGGAATGATCCTCCCAC